>OCHO01000022.1_pt1 | contig 199150 bp, 172 predicted proteins | sample 1538441 | NCBI WGS metagenome assembly OCHO01 (sample SAMN04571691, study PRJEB22368) | human gut metagenome | biome: human gut; material: stool | host: Homo sapiens | place: Luxembourg | collected 2012-06-29
ATAAGAAATCCTATCTGAGGCCGGTGCCGCGGATCGACCTGGATCGGGAATTATTCCCCGAGTGAAGACTATAACACAAAAATAAGATCCACACGCCGCGGCGTGTGGATCTGAAAACAAGAATCGCTATATTTGCATATCTGAAGAATCTGAAGGCTCCTATCCAGACACACTTTTTGAAACACTACCTCATGCCATGGGACGACCGTGTCTATATCCTCACTCCCAGAAAATAGACCTCCGCAAGGTTTGACGGCAGCGCCGCCCCGGTGTAATCCGGAGCGGCGCTTTTTCTCTGGCACACAAAGGCTGCACGCCATCTCTGCACCGGCATAGGCTCCCGCTTGGATGGAGCCGCCCTGCAAAAACTTCTGCCCGGCTGGAGACGCCTGCAAAGACCTCCCCCCGACCAGAGCCGCCGGCAAAAGCCTTTCTCTGACCGGAGTGTCCGCCGGCACGTTCGCAGTCCGATATCCCCGGACATCCGCCGGAGGGTTTTCGGGAGAGTCAGACGCTACTGATACATTGCAATCTCGATCTCAAGCACCCGCGTCACGTCGAAATAGATCTTCGGAGCGCTGTACTTTTCATTGCCCTCACCGAGCTCGAAAACATCGCAATGCCCGACAAGCGCCTGGGAAAGAATACGCTCCAGATTGAAATAGAAATACATGAAATTGTACTCGTCGCTGACCTTCGTCACGCAGAACGGATGCTCCTCGCTTCCGTCACCGGTTGCGGCAATCGTCTCGAGCAGGAAATAGCCGCGATTGAAATAGGCCTGCCCGTCGCTCTGGGAGTAGGTTTCATCCCCGTGGTGACGCATCAATGCGATGGACATGGCTGCCTTAAACAACGCCTCGAGATTCAGGGGATTGATCTCCAGGACCTCGTCGGCCTTGGCCAGCGCCTCGGCATAGCAACCCTCCTGGTAGCTCTTCTGCATCTCCCGCACAAGAGGATCCTCTCGATCCTCCGTCAGATACGACTGCCCGAAGAAGGCCAGAATCCGGTCAGGCATGGTCAGGGTCGTATCCGGTCGCGAAGCCGTCATCCGTTCGGCAAGCGCCTCGATGCGCCCGGGATCCTTTTGGGCAATCGACTGGATCTTTTTCCACTTCACGGGGTAAAACTCCGGCCGAGCCGATGCAGTCGCGACGCACAACAGTGCGACCAGCGACACAAAGAGGGTTTTGAAACACATAACAGAGAAGTATTAAGGGTTACACTTGGGTCCGCCACACAGCATCTTCGCACTTCACACCTCGCGTTTCGGAAAGAGAAGACGACCGAACCTCCTGCGCCGGGAGCGTCGGTTTTTACAAAGATAGCGAAAGTTGCCGCAACAACAAACGGCAAGACAGGAAATTTCATCGGGTTACGCTCCGTTGAGGAGATATCCCCCTCTCGGTTTGCGCCCCCGGGGCGAGTGCCGGCCACGAAACCGAGGACCCTCCAAACCACAGGTCCGCAAAACGGCAGACGAGAACCCACAACAAAGAAAAAGCGGACAACTCTTTCGAATTGTCCGCTGTGGTAGCGGGAGGAGGACTCGAACCTCCGACCTTCGGGTTATGAGCCCGACGAGCTGCCAACTGCTCCATCCCGCGATATATCTTTCGATTACCCCCCCACTCACCTTCCGGCCCCGGAGGGAATCCTCTTTATCACCTTTGCGAGTGCAAAGATAAGTCAAAAAAAACTTTTCTCCAAATAAAATTTGCAGGCAACAACCACCCGGATAACGGAATTCCCTTTTTACCAGCTGATTGAACCGGCAAAAATTTTATTTGATCGAGGCAGCGACGATCTCCGAAAGGTCTCTCACCTCCCCTTTCGTACCGCGGCCGATGGCCTTCTTGCAGAGCGGGCAAGCCGTCACGATCACCTCGGCCCCCGTTGCTTCGAGTTCGGCAGCCACCGAACGGGCAATCTGTACCTGCTGGCCGTCCGAAATGGCCGTATTGGCCACCGACGAACCGCAACACAGGGCATTCTCCCGCGTGGAGGCCGGTTCGAGCAGTTCGCCGACCGCCTCGATCACGGCCCGCGGTTCGTCGTAGATGCCGCTGCCGCGCCCCAGTTCGCAGGGATCGTGGTAGGTGAAGCGCGTCGCACCGTGCTCCAGCGTCAGCCGCCCGGAGCGAATCAGCCGCAGGATGTACTCCGAATGGTGGAGCACCTCGATACCCGGCAGGTCGTAATCCTCGCGGAAGACCTTCAGGCAGATCGGACACGACGTAACGAGCGTCGTGATGCCGTGTTTGCGGAAGAGATCGGCGTTGTATTTCATCATCTTGCGGGCCGAATCGGTCTCGCCGGCCAGCTTCAGCGGACGGCCGCAGCAGACACCTCCCTCGCGGTCGGCCCACCAGACCTCCTCGCCCGCCGCCTCGAAGATCGTCGACATGGCCGAGAGCGTGCGCGGCGTGAGCAGCGTCATGCAGCCGGCGAAATAGCCCACCTTGCCCTCGCCCGACGAGCGGTCCACCCCCTTGAAGTAGTCGTAACGGCGTTCGTCGGGGACGTTGTGCATCTTGTCACGCGAATTGAGGCGCAACGTATTGAGATCGATGTCGACGGGACACTTCTCGGCGCAGCGGCCGCACATCAGGCAGTTGTCGGCCACCTGCAGCCGCAGGTGGTTGTAGCGGCGGTCGCGCAGGAAGTAGACCGACTGCACGTCGTTGATCCCCAGCACGCTCTGCAGCTGGCAGGGGTCGATGCAGATGCCGCAGCGCGAGCAGGCCTCGACCTGGAAGTTGTCGTACGACGACTCCTTCTCCGAGGAGCGGATGCCGTAGCGGCGCAGGAAGATGAGCGGGATCTCCGTGAAGATGTGCATGTACCGCGAGAAGGGCAGCGCCACGAAGAAGAGCCCCAGACACGACGAGTAGAACCACCAGGCGACCGATTCGAGCGTCAGCAGCGGCATGACGCCGATGTGGGCGGCCATCCATTCGCCGAGGGTTCCGGTGAGGAATCCCCCGCCGCCGTAGATGGCGCACGTCGTGCTTTCGGCCACCAGCCGGGCCGGGAAGATGAACCACAGGGCCGAGAGGGCGATGCGGTCGCCCAGGACATGCTTCGTGGTCCGCTTCAGTCCCATGGCGCGCGAGTAGAAGCGCTTGCCCCAGGCCAGCGCCACGCCCGAGAGGACGAACAGCAGCAGCAGATCCATCAGGAAGTCAAAGACGGGTTTGTGTTCGAGCCCCGTGGCGAAGTACTTGAAGAAGACGTGACCCTGCAGCGGAACCCAGCGCAGACCGATGTAGGCGACCGTCTCGATCCACCCCACGGCGATGAGCAGGAACCAGCCGAAGGCCAGCGACATGTGCATGTAACCCAGCAGGGGGTTGACTCGGAAGATGCGGCGGTGGAGGAGCGATTCGCTGATGACCTCGCCCACGGCTTCCAGCGTGCGGCGCGTGGGCAGGCCGCGCAGCAGGCGCATCTTGTCGCGACGGGGCAGTTGCCAGAGCCATCGTCCCCACTTCCAGGCCAGGGTGAGGAACATCACCACGGCGCCGAGGATGAACGGCAGACAGAAGGGTGCGTAGAAAGTCATCGTCAGAAATCTCCCAGTTTACGTTTGATCAACATCACCACCCCGCGGGTATTGATTCCCCGGGGGCAGACCAGGCGGCACTTGCCGCAGAGCATGCACTTGTTCATCTCCTCGTAGGCTCCCTGGTACTCGCCGCGGCGGACGAGCGTGTGGACCCGCCGGAAGTTGAACGACGTGAGGTTCCCGGCCGTGCAGATTGCCGTGCAGGCTCCGCAGCCGATGCAGGTCTGCAGTTCGGGCATCTCGTGCAGGATCTCGTCGCTCTTGCGCAGGTTGTTGCGGTCGAGGTCGATGACCCGCGGTTTGGAGATCGTATATCCGAAGTTGATTGCCGCCATCGCTATGCCTCCACGTATCGCACCGCCGCGTCGGCCGCTGCGGTTGCCTCGTTCAACGATTCGCCGATGGTCTTCGGGGCGGTGACGGTTCCGGCGTAGAAGATGCCGTCGACGTTGCTCGCGACGTTCCCCAGGAAGAGGTCCCGCGGCGCCATGAAGCCGCTCCGGGCGCGCTTCAGACCAGCACCCTCGGCCAGCCGGGCGTTGTCGTCGTTGGCCCGCATGCCGATCAGCAGCACGAGCATGTCGACGCTCATCCGCAACGGACGCCCCGTCAGCGTATCCTCGGCCTTGATCTGCACGCGGCCGTCGATCGTGGGGCTCGCCTCCGAGATGCGGCCGCGCACGAAGTGGATGTTGTAGCTCTGCTGGGCCTCGCGGTACATCTCCTCGTAACCGGGGCCGAACATGCGGATATCCATGTAGAAGTTGAAGACGTCGGCCTCGGGGAAGAGGCGCTTCATCTCGATGGCCTGTTTGACGCCCGTCACGCAGCAGACCTTCGAGCAGTGCTGCTGGCAGACCTTCTCGTCGCGCGAGCCGACGCAGTGCAGGAAGGCGATGCGGCGCGGCGCCGTACCGTCGGCCCGGGCCACGCGCCCCTCGTTGAACATCCGTTCAAGGTCGGCCGACGTGAAGACGTTGTCGTAGATGCCGTATCCATACTCCTCCTTGATCGAGGCGTCGAACAGGGTCGATCCCGACGCCAGCACGACGGAGTCACACGTCAGCGTGCGGCCGTCGGCCAGGGTGACGCTGCGGGGGGCGATCGCGGTGACCTCGGCGGAGGTCATCACCTCGATGCCGCGTTCGTTGACGCGCCGCCGGAGGTCGGTCAGCACCTCCCCGGCCGGGGTGAACGAGGGGAACAGCACGTGCCACCCCCGGAGTTTTCCGCCCAGTTCGGACTCCTTCTCGACGATTACGGGCTCGACGCCCTGTTCGGCCAGGCGCAGGGCGGTCTGCATGCCCGCGACGCCGCCGCCGATGACGATGATGCGTTTCTTCATTACTCTCTGATGTCGTATATCGTGTCCGTCGGGCAGCAGTTGACCACCGCCGACGCGGGTTTTCCGATGTATTTGCCGTTGCGGCCCAGGTACTTGGCCGCCGGGTCGTATTCGATGCCCATCTTTTCGAGCAGCGGTTCGACGTCGACCTGGTGCATCTGGATGCCCAGCTCCCAGGGGTCGTAGCCCAGCACCAGTCCGGCCATCTCCTCGTACGTCAGCACCGGGATTCCGTGGCCGTTCTGGCCGTAGGTCGTCCCCTCCATCTCGGCGATGGCGTACTGCCACTTGTCGAGGAACATCGCGCAACCGGGGCAGTTCGCCACGATGAAGTCAGGTTTGTAGGGGGCCATGCTCTCGAGTTTCTTGTGGGAGTTGGCGATCGAGTAACCGCGGTTGGCCTGGACCAGGTAGTTGCGGAAACCGAAACCGCAGCAGTGGCGGCGTTCGGGATAGTCGACCACCTCGCCGCCCCACGACTCGATCATGCCGGCCAGCACGTAGGGGAACTCCGAACCGCCGATGCCCGACTTGGGGAAGATCTTGGCATAGTGGCAGCCGATGTGTTCGACCACACGCAGCGGTTCGCCCGTCACGGCATTGACCAGGCGGTGTTTGGCCCGGGCGGCGATCTCCTCGCGGAAGTGGAACATCACGTCCGACGTATGGGCGACGTTGGCCGGTTTACGGAATTCACGGCCCGTGGCCTTGAAGAGGTTTTCGCGGGTCTTCTCCTCGGTTTCGGGGAACTCGTGCCACGTGGCGAGGATCTCGGTGTAGATGCCGAACGAGGTGATGCACGAGGTGACGAAGTTCTCGTATCCGGCCTCGTTCATGAGAGAGAACTGCCGTGCCACGACCGTCATGATGGTCTCCAGCGGCACGATGTCCGAATGGTAACCGATGCCGGTGCACGACGAGTGTTTCGGATCGTCCAGCAGATCCTTGCCCAGATCCCGCTGCAGGATATCGATAAAGGCCTTTTCGCTGCCCGGGAAGAAGTTCTGCCGGATGCAGCTGCGGGCGTAGTAAAAACGGTCGTCGGCAATCTCCTTCTGATACTCCTGCCAACTTCTGCGTCTGTTCATCTGTCGGTTGCTGCTAATTGTGCTCGTTGCTGTTTTGGGTGAAGACGTCCATCATGTACTGCTGATCGGCGCCCTGTTCGTAGCCCATTTCGCGGGCCTTGCGGTCGGAGTGTCGTTCGATGGTTTCGAACATCTCGCTGCCGCCGCTGACTTCGAAGATACGGTTGATTTCGGCGAGCGACTCCTCGTCCAGACGGCGCAGGGCGCCGGCTCCGTGGCGCATGTAGACGGGCGAGAAGCGGCCGTAGACCTCCTTGTCGTGGTCGTAGATCCACTGCCAGACGGTACCCTGTTCGGGGTGGAGTTCGGGTTTGACCAGCCGCGGCACGATGCAGTAGCCCGTGCGGAGGATATTCTCGCCGATGATGCGCTTGAGGGCGAGCTGCTGACGGCCCTTTTCACTCTCGACGAAGAAGCCGAGTTTCTGCGACAGCGTGCGCAGGGCCTGGATGACGTAACCGGGCGTATTGCCGCGCGGGCAGCGCGGACGGCAGGACATGCACTCGCCGCAATACCAGATCGTATCGCTCTTCATCAGGGCCTCGATGGCCTCGTCGTCACGCGACTGGACGATGCTGACAATCTGCCGGGGGTCGTAGTTGTAGAACTCGGCCGCGGGGCAGACGCCCGTGCAGACACCGCAGTTCATGCAGGCGTTCAACCCCTCGCGCATGCGCACGTCCTCCATCAGCATGTCGAAATATTTTCCCATACCTTTTAATACAAAAAAACCTTTGCACTGCAAAGGTAGGGATTCCGCATCGGTCGCGCGGTGGTATAAATACGTAATTTTCGCCATCCGGAGGTGCGCTCCGCACTTCGGGAGCCGGCCGGAGGTCGCCAGATCGGGTCAGAAGCTGCCCGGAACACCTCGGAGCGGACCGGCGATGCACCCCACTCGAAGCGGACCGGCGACGCACCCTCCTCAGAGCGGACCAGCGACACACCCCCTCGGAGCGGATCGGCGATGCACCCTTCTCAGAGCGGGCCGGCAACGCCCCCCTCAGAGCGGATCGGTGACGCCCCCACCTCGGAGTCCGCTGCCGACCGCACAGACGCGGCCTTGCACCCGTCTGCCCGGCACCGGTTTCAGCGCCGCTCCCAGCGTTCGAAGGTGAAGGGCCAGGGATACTCCTTGCCGCAGGGGAGGGATTCCGACTCAGCCAGCCGCCACTCCGCCTCGTTCCACACCGGGAAGCGCGTGTCGCCCTCGTAATCGTGGAAGACCCGCGTCAGATAGAGGCGTCCGGCATGCGGCAGGGCCTGGGTGTAGATCTGGGCGCCGCCGATGACGAAGATCTCCTCCCCGTCGGAGAACAGCGCGAAGGCCTCGTCGAGCGAATGGACGACACGGCAGCCGGGGATCTCGATCGGCTGGCGCGAGATGACGACGTTCTCACGGTTCGGGAGGGGCCGTCCCAGCGATTCGTAGGTCTTGCGCCCCATGATGACGGGGTGCCCCGAGGTGAGGGCCTTGAAGTGTTTCAGATCCTCGGAGATGTGCCACAGCAGGGCGTTCCGGTCGCCGATGACGCCGTTCTGCGCGACGGCTGCGATGATCGATATCATGCGTAAAGCGTTTTTTGGGTGAAACGTCGGTATGCGGTTCGTCAGAAGGACATCGGCGCCTTGATGGCCGGCCAGGGGTCATACCCCTCGAGGGTGAAGTCCTCGTAGCGGAAGTCGAAGATCGACCGCACGTCGGGATTCAGCCGCATCGTCGGCAGCGGCCTCGGTTCGCGCCGCAGCTGTTCGGCGGCCTGTTCGAGATGGTTCAGATAGAGGTGCGTGTCGCCCAGCGTGTGGATGAACTCCCCGGGGCGCAGGCCGCAGCTCTGGGCCATCATCATCGTGAGCAGCGCATAGGAGGCGATGTTGAACGGCACGCCGAGGAACGTATCGGCGCTCCGCTGGTAGAGCTGGCACGACAGCCGTCCCTCGGCCACGTAGAACTGAAACAGCACGTGACATGGCGGCAGGGCCATCTGTTCGATCTCGGCGACGTTCCACGCCGAGACGACGATCCGCCGCGATTCGGGATTCCGGCGGATCAGTTCTTCGGCCCGCGCAATCTGGTCCACTACCCCGCCGTCGGGCCGCGGCCACGAACGCCACTGATAGCCGTAGACGTGGTTCAGATCGCCGTAGCGATACCCCTCGATGGGCGACTCCCCGCCGGCAGCCGCCAGAAAGGCCTCGCGGTCGACGGGCTGCACACCCTGCTTCGCGCAGAGTTCGTTGTAGTAGCGGAAGGCGTCGTTGTCCCAGATATGGACCCCGTTGCGGACGAGCGGGGCGATGTTGGTCTCCCCGCGCAGGAACCAGAGCAGTTCGTGAATGACCCCCTTCAGAAAGACGCGCTTGGTGGTCAGCAGCGGGAAGCCCTGCTCCAGATCGAAACGCATCTGGTGGCCGAAGATTCCTTTGGTGCCGGTACCGGTCCGGTCGCCGCGCACGACCCCTTCGTGCAGGATCCGCTGCAGCAGGTCGAGGTATTGTTTCATGATTCGAGCATTTTGAGCGTGAGTTCGCCCGCGTCGTCCAGCACGGCATAGGAGGGGTTCTTCTCCCACCCGCCGAGGTTCACGACATGGAACTCCCCGTCGCGGAACTCCCGGGCGAAGTGCATGTGTCCGAAGACGAAGTGGTCGACGCGGTGCGTCGCGGCGTATTCGCGGGCATACTCGATGAGCGGTTCGGTGAGCGAGGCATCGAACCCGCCGCCGCAACCCGTCCGCCGGGCCCGTTCATCGGCCACGATGTGCTTTTTGCGGGATTTGCCGCTCCACCAGTGGCCGAACTTCAGCGCCAGATCGGGGTGCAGCCCCCACGAGAAGAGCCGCCGGAGTGTCCGCGAGCGGAACGTGCGGTTGAGCAGTTTGAGTACCGGCTGGCCGTCGATCTTCATGTTGTCGCCGTGGGCCACGAAGACCTGCCGCCCGTGGAGGGTCAGCAGCTGCGGCGAGGTGAAGATCTCTACCCCGCACTCGCGGGCGAGGTAGTCGCCGACCCACATGTCGTGGTTGCCCGTGAAGAAGACCACGCGGATGCCGCGGTCCGTGAGCTGGGCCAGTTTGCCGAGCGTGCGCACGAACCCCTTGGGCACCACCCGCCGGTATTCGAACCAGAAGTCGAAGATGTCGCCCACGAGAAAGATCGCCTCCGCATCACGCGCCGCGCGGTCGAGCCACGCGACAAAACGCCGTTCGAGCGCGCGGGCCGACCGCTCGTCGCCCGCTCCGAGGTGGACATCGGAGGCGAAATAGATCATCATCGGGTCAGTTCATCGAGTTTGGCCTCGAGCTCCTTGCCGTAGATATCGCGGGCGACGATCGTGCCCTCCTTGTCGATGAGGAAGTTGCAGGGGATCTTCTGCACGTTGTAGAGTCCCAGCGAGGCCGAGCCGCGGCCGCGCAGATCGCTCACCGAGACCCAGGGCAGCTGCTGCTCCTGTACGGCCGTAATCCACAGCGGTTTCGACGTATCGATGGCCACCTGGTAGACCTCGAAGCCCACCGGCGAATCGGCATATTTGCGGTAGATCTCCTTGAGTTCGGCATTGAGCTGGTTGCTCGTGCCGAGTTCGGCCGACCAGAAGTCCAGCAGGATCACCTTGCCCATGAGCGACGAGAGGCGGATCTTCTTGCCGTAGATGTCCATCAGCTCCAGATCGGGGAACTCCGCCTCGGAGATCCGCGACGTGAGGCTCATGCGGGCATCCATGCGGGTGATTTCGGCCAGCAGGGTCTGCAGATAGGGCGATTCGGGATAGCTCTTTTCGAGGGCTTCGGCCACCGTACGGTAGTAGACCACGTCGCTGTCGCCGTTGAAGAGGTAGGTATCGCCCGGCAGCCGTTGATAGAGGGCGTAGACGGCGGCCAGCGAGGATTTGTTCTCGATGATGAAGCGCAGCTGTTCGCGGCGGATGCGGTAATATTCGGACGTGTACTCCGAGGCGAGCTCCTTGCGCTGCTCCTCCGTCAGGTCGGGTTCGGCGAAGCGGGCGGCCAGGGCATCGAGCTGCTGGGCGCCGGCCACGAAGGCCTGGTAGAACTGCCGCAGCAGATCCGACTCGACCGACCCTTCGACCGTGTAGTTGCGCACGACGCTCCCCACGGAGTTGACCGTCAGATGGTCGCCGCCGGCCAGCAGCAGCGGGATCCGTTCGCCGTCATAGATGATGTTGTAGAGCATGGGGGTCGGAGCCGCCTCCCTGACGAGGAATTCGTAGCTTCCGTCGGGGGCCAGGCTCGTCGAATCGACGATCGACTGCGAGAGCGGAGCGAGTTGTTCCAGATAGACCTCCTTGGCGTCACTGCCGACAAAACGGCCCGAGATCTTCACTTTCGACGACTGGCAGCCGCACAACAGCGCGGCGGTCAGGACCGTTCCGAAAAGCGTTTGTTTATTCATGGATGGTTGTTTTCGCGTTTAATGGGAGTAAAGATAGCGATTTTCCCGCAATTCGGTGCCGCTTATTTCGAAGAATTGCGATGGGCACCGTTATTTTTCACGAAACCGCGGTGCTGCTGGTTGCGGTTTTTCTGCTGACGCTGCTGGGCGTGGGCCGGGCGATGCTGCTGGGGGCCCTTCTGCGGACGTGCCGAAAAGGGCTGTTTATAGTCGCTTCGGAGATTGTTCAGGGCCACTTCGTCGATTTCGATGCTCCCGCCGGACATCCGCTTGATGTCGCGAACGATCACCTCGTTGTTGGGGTGTTCCTGGTTGTATTCGTAGCTCTTGGTACGCATGTATCGGGCCAGGTTGTCGACCGTCGAGGCGACGGCCCGCGGATCCTGCACCGAAGCCAGACTGCCGATCATCCGCTCGACATACTTGCCGTAGTGCTTGTAGGCGATTCGGCTCTGCGTGTAGGGCATGTGGCGCGGCGAGACGGTCAGCTCCTCGCGCGAGGGGCGCGGATAGGGTGAATCGACATCCAGCTGAAAATCAGACATGATGAAGAGGTGATCCCAGAGTTTGTGGGTGAAGTCGGCCGTATCGCGCAGCAGGGGGTTGAGGTTGCCCATGACGGCGATCACGGCGCGGGCCTGGCGGTTTCGTTCGTGGCGGTCGTCGATCTCCATGAGCGAATCGATCATCTCCTGGATATGGCGCCCGTATTCGGGCAGATACAACTTGCGACGAGTGTAGTTATAGTTCTTTTTCATACGTTGGCGTGTAGTCCATGTACTGTTGCAAAACGTCCGCCGGGGTGTCCGGTCGGTTCGGAACGATGGAGCGAATCAGAGGGTTTTCGCCCGCGGATCCCACCTTGCGTCTGCGGCCCGGCGATTGGTTTTACGCCGCAGAAAGCCCTACCTTTGAGGCGGAAGCCGTGCAAAACAGAGGCTGGTCCGGAGTTTATCTTCGGCAAAAGTAGGTAAAATTTCAGGAAAAACAAGCTATGGCAAAAGTTTTAATTCTGGACCGTTCAAAAAGCGTGCGAAACGTGCTGCGCGAGCGGTTGGAATACGAAGGTTTTTCGGCCGAGGCGGCCGAAGACGAGGCCGAAGCGTCGGCGCTGTGCGGGAAGATCCCCTTCGACGTGATCATCTCCGACACGGCCTGCGGGATGCCCCGCACCGGAGCGCCGGTCATTGCGCTCTCGTCCGACCCGTCGATCGACACGGCGCTTGCGGCCGTGCGCGACGGGGCCCGGGACTTTCTGCCCAAACCCGTCGACATGAACCGCCTGATGGAGTCGCTGCACCGTGTGCTCGAGCAGCCCGCCCCGGCGTCGGAACCCGCCCCTGCCGCCCACCGCTGCCGGCGGGCCCATCCGGCACAGGCCGAGGCGATCATCGGCTGCTCGCCCGAGATCGAACACGTGCGGCAGCTGATCGACAAGGTGGCGCCGTGCGAGGCGCGGGTGCTCATCACCGGCGAGAACGGCACGGGCAAGGAGCTCGTGGCGCGGTGGCTCCACGCCAAAAGTGCGCGGGCCGCGGCGCCGTTCGTCGAGGTGAACTGCGCGGCGATCCCCTCCGAGCTGATCGAGAGCGAGTTGTTCGGCCACGAGCGCGGGGCCTTCACCTCGGCCGTCAAGCAGCGCAAGGGGAAGTTCGAGCAGGCCGACGGCGGCACGCTCTTCATGGACGAGATCGGCGACATGTCGCTGGCGGCGCAGGCCAAGGTGCTGCGGGCGCTGCAGGAGAACCGCATCAGCCGCGTGGGCGGCGACAAGGAGATCGAGGTCGACGTGCGGGTGATCGCCGCCACGAACAAGGATCTGCGCGAGGAGATCCGCCGGGGCAACTTCCGCGAGGATCTCTACCACCGGCTGGCGGTGATCGTCGTGCGGGTTCCGGCGCTGCGCGAACATCCGGAGGATATCCCGACGCTCGTCGACCACTTCATCCGCACGCTGGCCGACGAGTACCGCAAGCCGCCGAAGCCGATCACCGAGGAGGCCGTGGCGCTGCTGCGCGAGAAGCCCTGGACGGGCAACATCCGCGAACTGCGCAACGTGGTCGAGCGGCTGCTGATCCTCTCGGGCGAGCAGATCACGGCCGACGACGTGCGGCTCTACTGCTGACGGCCGGCCGCAGCGACCGCGCCCCGGAAGCCGCCCGGGACCCCAGCCCCCGACCTTCCCCCCCGCCCGGCCGTCCCGCATCGGACGGCTCCGGACCCGAGGTTCCCGCGCCGGGCACCTATAACAACCCGACGATCTGCTCGGGACGGTCGACGATGTGGCAGGCGCCCGTCGCCTCGAGTTCGGCGCGGTCGCGGAATCCCCACGTCACGCCGACCGAGCGCACGCCGGCCGCCCGGGCCGTCTGCATGTCGACCCCCGAATCACCGACATACAGGACCTGCTCCCGGTCGATGCCGGTCCGGCCGAGGATCTCCGCGACGACCGCCGGATCGGGCTTCAGCGGCACGTCGGGACGCTGTCCGAAGACCGCCGCAAACTCCACCCCGGGGAAGAAGCGCGCGATGAGCTTCGCGGTCCCCTCCTGGAACTTGTTCGAGGCCACGGCCATCCGAATGCCGCGGCGCGCGAGTTCGGCCAGCAGTTCGGGAATCCCGGCATAGGGCTTCGTGTGGCAGTCGATGTGGTCGATGTAGTACTTCACGAAGTCGGCCCGGGCCGCCGCCACGTTCTCGGGCGAACGCAGCGGTTCGGGCAGCGCCCGTTCGACCAGGCGCAGGATGCCGTTTCCGACAAAGTGGCAATACTCCTCATAGGTGTGTTGCGGGAGCCCCCGCAGGGCCAGCATGGCGTTGCACGCCACGGCCAGGTCGCCGATCGTGTCGAGCAGCGTGCCGTCGAGATCGAAGATGACAAGTTGGGTATTCATCCTTTCTGTTTTTGGATTTTCCAGCCGATGGCCGCCACCAGGAGCGACATCAGCGGGGAGACGATGTTGAAGATGCAGTATGGCAGGTAGACGAAGGTCGAGACGCCGAGCACCGTGGCCTGCGTCATGCCGCACGAATTCCACGGCACGAGCACCGAGCAGACCGTGGCCGAATCCTCGACCGAACGGCTCAGCAGCCGCGGTTCGAGTCCGCGTTCGGCGTAGAGGTCGCGGAAGAGACGCCCGGTGAGGATGATCGAGATGTACTGGTCGGCGGTGCAGAGATTGAAGAAGATGCCGGCACCGACGGCCGAGGCCACGGCCGAGAAGCGCCGCCGCACCCAGCGCAGGAAGATCTCCGTGAGCGAGCGCAGCATGCCGCTGCCGGTCATCACGCCGCCGAAGCACATGGCACAGATGATCAGCCACACGGTGTTGAGCATGCCGGCCATGCCGCGCGTGGCGACCAGATCGTCGAGCTGGGGCGTGCCGGTGGAGATGGCCGTCGGGCCGAAACAGGTGCGCAATACGCCGCGGAAGGCCGTCATGGCGTCGAACCCCTCGCCGCCGCCGATCCGCACGACCAGATCGGGCTGCGCCACAACCATCGCCACACAGGCGAAGACCACGGCGCAGAAGAGCGTGACGATGGCCGGCAGCTTGCGGACGATGAGCAGCCCCGTGGCCAGCGGCACGAGCAGCAGCCAGGGCGAGATGCGGAACGTCGCCGCCAGCCCCTCGGCATAGAGTTCGGCATGGGTGGCCGTGCCGTGTTCGACCGTGAGTCCGACCACGGCGAAGACCCCCAGGGCGATGAGCATCGAGGGGACGGTCGTGTAGAGCATGTAGCGGATGTGAGTGAAGACGTTGACGCCGACGGTCGACGAGGCCAGCACCGTGGTGTCGGAGAGCAGCGAGAGCTTGTCGCCGAAGTAGGCTCCGGAGATGATGGCTCCGGCGACCCACCCCTCGGGGAAGCTCATGGCGCGGCCGATGCCCATCAGGGCGACGCCGATGGTGGCGATGGTGGTCCACGAGCTGCCGGTCATCAGCGAGACCACCGCACAGATGACGCACGAGGCCACCAGGAAGAACGACGGATGGAGGACGTCAAGTCCATAATAAATAAGTGTGGGGACGACGCCGGAGATCATCCACGTTCCGGCGATGGCGCCGATCAGCAGCAGGATCAGGATGGCCGAAGCCGAGGCGCGGATGTTGTCGATGATCGACTCCTCGAGCACCGCCCAGCGGCAGCGGTAGATGCCGATGGCGAGCATGACGCAGACCGACGTGGCCGAGAGCAGGGCGATCTGGCTTCCGCCGTCGATGGCCCCGCCGCCGAAGGCGCGGATCACGACGTAGAGCAGCGCGGTGAGCACCGCGAGCGGGATGGCCGAGATCCACGGCGAAGGGAGTTTCGGGGTGTTTTCTTTCATTTTCTTCTCAATAACTTTTCCAACCTTACCGGGCGCAAAAGTACGAATTTTCGGCGAAAAACGCCATCGCCCGCTCCAAAGGGCGGATGACTCCGGGCGATTTTTTCGCCGAAACTCTTCCGGAAATCCTTTTTTTGTTTACCTTTGAAGACATGTTGCGCCGCGTAATTCGCTTCTACGTGGATGGATTCCGCGAGATGACCGTCGGTCGGACGCTGTGGATCATCATCCTGCTCAAGCTCTTCGTACTGTTCGCCGTACTGAAGCTCTTCTTCATGCCCGATCCGCTGGCGGGCAAGAGCCCGGCGCAACGCTCCTCGCATCTGCTCGAGGAGCTCACCCCGGAGGCCGATGCCCCGGCCCCGCACGCCACTCCGCACTCTAAACCTGATTCGATATGCTTACCGACTACCTGTCAACCGTAGACTGGTCGCGGGCGCAGTTCGCCATGACGGCCATCTACCACTGGCTGTTCGTGCCGCTGACGCTCGGACTGGGGGTTCTCGTCGCCCTGATGGAGACCCTCTACGTGCGCACCGGAGACGAATTCTGGCGCCGCACGACGAAATTCTGGATGCGCCTCTTCGGCGTGAACTTCGCCATCGGCGTGGCCACGGGACTCATCCTCGAGTTCGAATTCGGAACCAACTGGTCCAACTACTCCCACTTCGTGGGCGACATCTTCGGCGCCCCGCTGGCCATCGAGGGGATCTTCGCCTTCTTCCTCGAGGCGACCTTCGTGGCGGTGATGTTCTTCGGCTGGAACAAGGTCTCCAAACGCTTCCACCTGACGGCCACGTGGCTCACGGCCATCGGCGCCAACCTCTCGGCATGGTGGATCCTGGTGGCCAACGCCTGGATGCAGCACCCCGTGGGCTGCACCTTCAACCTCGACACCGTGCGCAACGAAATGGTCTCCTTCTCCGAGGTGGCCCTCTCGCCGGTGGCCGTCAACAAGTTCTTCCACACGGTGACCTCGTCGTTCGTGCTGGCGGCGCTCTTCGTCGTCGGCGTCAGCGCGTGGTACCTGCTGCGCCGCCGCGAACAGCTGATGGCCCGCCGCAGCATCGCCCTGGCCTCGGCCTTCGGATTCATCTTCGCCCTCGTCACCGCCTTCACGGGCGACCGCTCGGGACAGATCATCGCCCGCGTCCAGCCCATGAAGCTGGCCGCCATGGAGGCCCTCTACGACGGTTCGCAGGGGGCTCCGCTGACCACCTTCGGCCTGGTGCGGCCGGCCGGCGAGGGAAGGATCTCGAACGACGAGGCCTTCTACTTCCGTCACGACATCCCGAAGGTGCTCTCGCTGATGAGCTTCCACGACGGCGAGGCCTTCGTGCCGGGAATCAACGACCTGCTCTACGGCAATCCCGAACAGGGGATCCTCCCCGCCGCCGAGAAGATGCAGCGCGGACGCATCGCCGTCGAGGAGCTGGCCCGCTACCGCATGGCTCGCAACTCGGGCGACACGGCCACGATGGCCGCCATCGAGCGGCTGTTCGACAGCTCGACTCCCGAGGGTGAGCAGTTCCGGAAGGAGTACTTCGCCTACTTCGGCTACGGATACATCGACCGCGCCGAGCAGCTCGTCCCGAACGTGCCGCTGCTCTTCTACTCGTTCCGCGTGATGGTCGGCGCGGGGTGCTTCTTCATCCTGCTGCTGGCCGTCGTCTGGTGGCTGAACCGCCGCGACCGCCTCGCCTCGAAACGGTGGCTGCTGTGGGTGGCCGTCTGGACGATTCCGCTCGCCTACCTCGCCTCGCAGGCCGGATGGGTCGTCGCCGAGGTGGGCCGCCAGCCCTGGGCCATCCAGGAGATGATGCCCGTGGGCATCGCCGCCTCGAAGATCCCGAGCGGATCGGTCACCACGACCTTCATCCTCTTCCTCGTGCTCTTCACGGCGCTGCTGATCGCCGAGCTGAGCATCCTGCTGCGTCAAATCAAAATCGGACCCAAAAACGAATAAGCCATGGATACGCTGTCACTGCTGCAACACTACTGGTGGTTTCTGATCGCGCTGCTGGGCGCGCTGCTGGTCTTCCTGATGTTCGTCCAGGGCGGACAGGCCCTGCTCTACCGCCTCGGCCGCACGGAGGAGGAGCGCAATCTGATCGTCAATTCGCTGGGCCGCAAATGGGAGCTGACCTTCACGACGCTGGTCACCTTCGGCGGCGCCTTCTTCGCCTCGTTCCCGCTCTTCTACTCGACGTCGTTCGGCGGGGCCACCTACGTCTGGATGGCCATCCTGCTCTGCTTCGTCGTGCAGGCCGTCGCCTACGAATACCGCCGCAAGCCCTCGAACGTCTTCGGCGAGCGGACGTTTGACACCTTCCTGATGATCAACGGCATACTGGGCCCCATCCTGATCGGCACGGCCGTCGGGACGCTCTTCACCGGGGCAGACTTCACGGTCGACCGCCTCAACCTGGCCGGACAGGGCGGTGCCGCCGTCATCTCGCAGTGGACCTCGCCGTGGCACGGTCTGGAGGCGCTGGAGAACCCCCGCAACTGGGGACTCGGACTGGTCGTGGTGCTACTCGCCATGACGCTCGCCTGCCAGTACCTGATGAACGACATCGACGATGCGACGCTCCGCGAACGGACCCGCAACTACATGCGCCGCTTCTCGGTGGGCTTCGTCGTGCTCTTCGTGGCATGGCTCGTCACGCTGCTCCTGTCCGACGGCGCCACGGCCGACGCGACGGGCCTCATCACGATGGAACCCTACAAATACCTCCACAACCTGCTCGAAATGCCCGTCGTGGCCGCACTGCTGCTCATCGGCGTGGTGGCCGTGCTGTGGAGCATCCGGCTGGGCTGGCAGGGAAGCCGCCGGGCAATCTGGTTCGGCGGAACGGGATCGGTGCTGGCCGTGCTGGCGCTGCTGCTCATCGCCGGCTGGAACCAGACGGCCTACTACCCCTCGCTGAGCGACCTGCAGTCGTCGCTCACGATTGCCAACTCGTCGTCGAGTCTCTTCACGCTGCGGGTCATGGCCTGGGTATCGCTCTTCATTCCGGTGGTAGTCGCCTACATCTGGTATGTCTGGCGGGCGCTGAACCGGCAGCCGCTGACCCGCGAGGAGCTCCGCAAAGAGGAGCGCTGATCACCCGAAGGCGGGACCTCCGATCCCGGAGGCTGACCAGACGCCGCCGATCCCGGCCGGCATCCGCCCCGCTTCCGAAAAAGAGCGCCCGCCCCGGCTGCCGACCGCACCTGACGGAGGGGCGGCGGCGAATCGCCCGACCGAAAACAACCGACATCAGCCACCGACCGGGAACGGAAATTTTCCGGACGGTGCCGCATCCAATCCAGGGGCGGAGGTTTCAGACCTCCGCCCTTTTTGCATCCGATACCGCTCCGCACTGCCCAGCCGCAGCCCCACATCCACCCGGGGAATCGGCACATGCCCCGAAAGAAAATTCGCCGAAAAGTCGGAAAATCGGATCCGGAAGTCGGAACGGGTTCCGACCATACCCGACGGGGCAAATGCCCGAAACTTCCCCGCTCCGGGATCGGAATTCTGCCGCCGGACAGCACCAGACAGACGCCGGAAGGGGCTCTGAGGGGGTTTCCAGCCAGAAAGCCGCATCGGATTAAAAATCCGACACTTAAGGACATCACCCGCTAACACACCAAACCTCAGTCAGGTTATTTTTTATCAACATATGCCTATTTTTCTTATTTTTTTATTTATTTTTTTCAAAATATTACTATATTTGTTTGTCGTTCATATTTCATTTTTTTAATCCCAAGCTCCATGAAAAAATTTACTCTCGCCCTTGCGGCGTTCTTTGCCGTATCCGGCCTGGTCGGATGCAGCAGTGATTCGGAGACCACTCCCGACACCCCGACACCCGACGAGAAGACGGATTTTACCTTTGAGGTTACGGATCTCACCCAGGGATCATTCGGTGTCAAGATCCTCCCCGAGGAGAAGGACCAGACCTACTATTTCAACCTGGTCACCAAGGCTACGTTCGACTCCTATGCCGATGATCTGGCCCTGCAGCAGGCCGACGTACTCTACATGACGGATCTGGCCACCAACCTGGGCATCTCGCTCGACCAGTTCCTGCTCGAAGCTCTGCTGAAGGGCGCCAGCAGATGGATTACCTCGCCCTGACCCCCGAAACCGACTATGTCTTCTACAGCTACGGCATCTCGGCCGAAGGCCAGCCCCTGACGGGTGTCAACAGCTACACGTTCACCACCCCGGCCGTCGAGTTCATGGACGTGACGTTCGACATCACGGCCACCGACATCACGGCCACCTCGTTTACGCTCAATATCACCCCCGACAACGACGACTGCTTCTACTATTATGACGTGATGCCCGCCTCGACCTACGAGGAGTATTGCGGCGGCAGTGCGGCCAACGTTCCGGCATTCGTCGAGAGCTACCTCGCCTCGCTCAAGGAGGAGGTCTACAGCGACTACACCATGCCGCAGTTCGTCACCGCCCTGACCCGGCGTGGCGCCACGAGCGACAGCGACAGCTTCAGCGGTCTGCTGCCCGAATACACCTACTACGCCTTCGCTATCGGCGTGGCCAACGACGGTACGCTCGTAACCGACGCCACGGTGGTCCCGATCACGACGGGCGAATCGCCCAAGAACGAGTACTCGGTCGACACGCAGCAGGTCAGCGACGTCAGCTATGAGGCCACGATCACCGCATCGCAGAGCGAGGCCTTCGCCGTGCTGCTCGAGCGTCAGTACTACTTCTCGGCGGACGATAGCGATGCCGACATCATCAACGCCCTCTACGCCGCCAACGGCAACAGCTTCTCGGACTTCCTCTATGCCGAGAATGCACACGTTTCGTTCACGCGGCTGATCCCCGACGAGGATTACTACCTGCTGATCTTCGCCTGCAACGTCGACGGTTCGCCCAAACTCGAGGATGGCAAGATCAACCTCAAGAAGGTGGCCGTGAAGACCGAACCCGCCACGCAGTCGAAGGCCGTCTTCCGGCTGTCGGTACCCACGATCGAGAAGACCTCGGCCACGCTGAAGGTCAACGCCGATTCGGAGTTCAGCGAGGAGACCTTCATGTTCAACGTCCTGACCCAGGAGCGCTACTCGCAGCTCAAGGGCAAGGTCGGCTACTTCTATGACACGATCGACGAGGCCCTCATGGAGGAGATGGACAGCTTCCTCGACGACCAGCTCGAGAGCTGGAACGCCTCCCATCCCGATTCCGAAATGGATCGCAAGGAGTACCTCTCGCGCGTGCTGCTGGACGGCGCCGGCGAACTGACCTACTACGATCTGACGGACCTCACGCCCGGTACCTCCTACGTGGTCTGCCTCTTCGGCATGAAGGCCGACGGCACCTACACCACATCGGCCTTCACGACCGAATTCCAGACCGTTTCGGATCAGGCCTGCCTGGCCTCGATGACCTTCGAAGGGACGCTGACAAACAACGCCACAAACAAACAGACGACCTACTACGTCTGGTCATATCCCGAAGGCAAATCCGACCTGTTCTATCGCAAGGCCTTCGTCACGACCGACGAATGGGCCGACAAGAGCGCCGCGGAGATTACCGAACTGCTGAAGAAGGAGTTCGGAAACAAAGCCAGCAACTCGCTGCCCGTGACCGTATCGTGGGGTGACACCTTCTACTTCTACGCCGTATGCTTCGACACGAACGGCATTCCGAGCGACGTCTACAAGATCACCTACACCTGTCCCGAGACCGGCGACAGCGGCTCGCCCAAATTCGACGTGACGACCGTCGGATCGGACGCCGCAACCACCTCCATCCGGCTCAATGCCGCAGGTGCGGGTCTGACCGCGCCGCTGGCCAACACCTCGCACCGCACGCCGGCTCCCGTCAAGACGCTTTCGGCCGCCGATCTGGGCCACGTGATGCTGCGCAAGATTGCAATCGAGCAATAATCCACCGTTTCAACCGAATCAACCCATGAAACGCATACTGTCTTTTCTGATGGCCTTCGCCGTCGCAGCCGGGATGACCGGCTGCGGCGACGGGGAGTCCACCACCCCGACGCCGGATCCCGATCCGACACCCGATCCCGATCCGACGCCTTCGACCGAGACCTACTCCATTGGCGACTACTACGCCAAGGGGTTCATCAAAGGCATCGTCTTCCAGGTCGACGAGACCGGTGAACACGGTTACGTCCTCTCGCTCGACGAGGAGAGCACCGTCTGGTCCTACAAGAACGAGGATACGATGAGCGGCATCCCGAGCAGCGACGGACAGGTCAACTGCCGGCGCATCCAGGCCATGGAGGGGTGGACGGAGAACTACCCGGGCTTTGCCTGGGCCGACAACAAGAACGTGATGGGGCTCGAGAACTGGTACATACCCTCGGGCAGCGAACTCACGGAGATCTTCCGGGCCTACACGGGACGTGAACCCGACAACACGGGCGAAGAGGGGACGCTGAGCAGCTTCGCCGCCACCTCGGAGGCCCCGACCGACGAGACGGAGCACAAGGCGTGGTTCAACGCCTGCATCACGGCTCAGGGAGGCACCCCGCTCTCGGACAATCTCTACTGGACGTCGGACGAGATGGGTCCGGCCATCGCCTACCCGTTCGACATGCGCACGGGAAACTACGCCATCGACTCGACGACGGACACCTACAAAAATCAAACACACCGATTCAGAGCCATCAGCAAATTCTGACCATCCATCCATGAAAAAGATATTTATTCTGGCAGCCCTGACGCTGCTTGGAGCTTCATGCTCCGATTCGAACAACGAAACGGGAGACGAACCCACCCCGACGACGGGTCTGGCCGCACCGCAGGTAACGCTGGGAGACGTTAGCGCCACCTCGTTCACCGCCACCTGGCCGGCCGTCGACGGGGCCGAAGAGTACCGGTACGAAGTGACCACCGCCATCGACGGCGGCAACGGCACATCGGCCATTGCAACGGGATATACCCCCGAGACAACCCTCACGATCGATGCCCTGAAGCCGGCAACCGAATACCAGATCCGGATTGCGGCCCGGGCCGACGGCGTCACCTCGAACAACTGGTTCACGGGAACGGTCACGACGCTGGGCGACGAGGGCGGTCTGGAGATCAGTTTCTCGATCACGCCGTGCGAGAAGTACCACTCAAGCGGGTATGTCTACCCCTTCGCCCGGGTCACGCCGTCGAACACCGACGTCTACTACTGGGTATCGGCCATCCCTTCGAACCAGCTGGAGGATGCCTCCACGTGGATGCAGGAGGATATCGACTACTACCTCTCGCAGGGTGAGACGTGGGACAGCCTGCTGAGCGCCGGCCTCATCTGCCAGGGTGAGGCGGAGAGCGCCCTCTTCAGTTTTGCCGACTACGGTGACTTTACCTTCATCGTGGCAGCCGTCGGCAAGACCATGTCGGGAATCGAGCTGCTCTCGGCCCCCTCGCACAGCTACACGTTCTGGACCGAATCGCCCGACACGCCGATGCAGCACCTCTCGACCTACGAGGATTTCACCGGCGACTGGGTTCTCACCACGGCAGGCACGACGGCCATCACGAACGACAACATGCTGAATTTTGCCGAAGGCGAGATCTTCCCCGTAACGATCACGGCAACGGACGACGGCGGCCTCCAGCTGGAGGGATGGGGCGGTACGCGCAACAGCTTCTCGACCCAGCCGCTGCGACTCGATTACCAGACGGCCGACGACGGTTACAACACCTTCTCGATCTCCTTCCCGCAGCAGATCCCCACGGAGGACGGCGTCACGTGGGAGTACGCCTCGTGGTTCATTTTCAGCGGCACGATCGAGGGCGCCCAGCAGACGCTCTACATGCCCTACGATTCGGAGACGGCCGCAACGATCCCCTCCTGGTCCTTAGGATTCACCGGTTTTGTGGCCAACCTCAACAAGACGGTGCTGAAGATCTTCGGACAGGAGTATACCTACTCCTCGTCCGGTGAAGGGGCCTACATGATGGGGATCTGGCCCATCGGACGCAATGCGAACGACGAGGTCGTGCTCCTGAACGGCACCTACAACGAACCGATCGGCTTCTACTACCTTACGCGCAAGGAGGTGGCAGAAGGAAAGGTCAACGTACTTCCCGACGTATCGCAGCAGAGCGGCGTGCAGGCAAAGAGCCCGGCTACGGCCCTCCACCAGCCCCGGAAGGCCTCGGCCAAACCGGCCGGCAACCGCTGCTTCCAGCGCGTGCTGTAACCCCGGATCCCGAAGAGGCCTGTCCGGCCAGGGCGGAGCCCGATCGGGATCCCGACGAACAAAAAAAGAGGCGATCCTTTCGAGGATCGCCTCTTTTTCATGATTCAGCAGCCGCCGCGGGAAACGGACATGCAACGCGGAAGAGACTGCACCGACATCCGGGAAACCGGCCGCACCGTCCGGTGCACCTTCGGTTTCGAACTCTCCGGACAGATCATCCGCACCCGGGATTCACCCCCCCCATCCGGCGGTCATTCACCCCCGGGCTCATTCCCCGCCCGAAGTTCAGCCGCCGCCAGGAGTCCAACCGCCATCGGGGTTGTCGCCTTCCCAGCCGGAAGACTATTTCCCGGCGGGTTCGCCGCCGAAGGGATACTGATGCTCGTGCACGTCGTCGAAACGCATACCCTTCTCGTAGGTCTTCATGGCGCGGCGCGACATGCCCATCGACGAGAAGCCGCCGTCGTGATAGAGGTTCTGCATCGTCACCTTGCGCGTCAGGTCGGAGAAGAGCGTCAGCACGTAGTCGGCGCAATCCTCGGCCGTGGCATTGCCCAGCGGCGACATGCTCTCGGCGAACGACATCAGATCGCCCAGCCCCAGCACGCCGCTGCCGGCCGTGGTCTGCGTCGGCGACTGCGACACGGTATTGATACGCACGTGCTTCTCACGGCCGTAGATGTAGCCGAAGCTGCGGGCGATCGACTCGAGCAGCGCCTTGGCATCGGCCATGTCGTTGTAGCCGTAGAGCGTACGCTGGGCGGCGATGTACGACAGCGCCACGATCGACCCCCACTCGTTGATGGCGTCCTTCTTGCGGGCGACCTGAATGGCCTTGTGGAACGAGATGGCCGAGATGTCGAGCGTCTTGGCCAGGTAGTCGTAATCCAGATCATCGTAGGTGCGGCCCTTGCGGACGTTGGGCGACATGCCGATCGAGTGGAGCATGAAGTCGAACTTGCCACCGAAGTGCTCCATCGTCTTGTCGATGAGGTTCTCGAGGTCCTCGACGCTGGTAGCGTCGGCCGGAACGACGATCGTATTGCATTTTTCAGCGAGTTTGCTGATGGTTCCCATGCGGATCGAAACGGCAGTATTGGTGAGGACAATCTCGGCACCCTCCTCCACGGCACGTTCCGCCACTTTCCAGGCAATGGATTGCTCGTTCAGGGCTCCGAAGATAAGACCCTTCTTTCCTTTCAATAAGTTATATGCCATCGTATTTTGTATTAAAAATTCGGGCAAATATAACAATTTTTTTTGAATCAAGGCCTTGCGCGTCCCGAAGTGACGGTCGGAGGCGTTTGCCGGATGCTCCGCGAGAGAGGGTCCACACACGGAAAAGGCCGGCAGAGGATCCTCTGCCGGCCTTTTCTGCAACTCGGGCGAAACTCCGGCCGGGAGCTCCGCACGATGGAACGGATCGATCAGCGCACGACGATCTGCAGCGTCGAGGTCGGATAGTTGCCGTCGGCGATGACCAGCCGCCGGGCATCGATGGCCGCCTTCTGCTCCTGCGTCACGTAGAGGGTCTTCAGGTAGTAGCTGTTGAGCACCACGCGGCTGACGTTCGGACAGCCCGTCACGTCGAGCCACTTGACCTGATCGCTCGGCGTCAGCGACACATCGACGGTCAGCACCTTCGTACCCGAGACGGTCACCGACTGGGCATAGATTCCCGAATTGTAGAGATAGGCCAGGTAGACATATCCGTCCTTGATCGGGGCATCGCCCAGAATCAGTTTTTCGATCGGGTTCCGCTCCAGGTAGGAGCGCTTGCCGGAGAAGGTCGACGAGTAGTAGAGCGTCGTGAAGCTGGGGTTACCGCTCAGATCGAGCTCCGTCACCTTGTTGTACATCAGACCGTCGGGGCCCAGATCGACCAGATTCTTGAAGGCTTCGATACCCTGCATCGAGGCGATGCCCTTGTAGTAGAGCGACGGGAGCGTCGTGGCACTCTCTCCCTTCTCGGTGATCTGGCACTCGTCGCCCGAGATGAGCGTCACGTAGCCGTTGTCGATGAGCAGCTGGCGGAAGACCTCGTCGGGGAAGTGGACACCCTGCGGGCGCTGGCCCTGCACGACGGCAATCTCGATCGAGAGCGACTCGTCGACGGGCGAGGTGATGCGGATCTGCCCCGTGCGGAAGGGGACGTCGGCCGCCGCGATGCGGAACGAAAGGGTCTGTTCGATGAGGTCGTCCGTCGGGTCGGGCTCGCCCTGCAGGGTGATCCATTCGTCCGAAGCCACGGCAATCTTGATGTTGCTGCGGATCCGGACGTCGATCTGCTGCCCCTCGACCGGCACCTCGAAGGTCGCCTCGCCCAAGAGTTCGAGCAGGTGGTTGCGCTCCTGACGGACCGTCACCCGGCGTTCGTCGCCCTCGGTATTGGCGATGACGATGCAGGTCTCGCGGTCACGGCCCGACGTGTTGGGATCGACCGTGAAGTAGAGGTACGAGGGGAGCACGGCGCGCACCGAAACCCCCTCGTCGACCACCTGCCGCAGCCAGTCGACCTCCGGTTCGAAGCGGAACGAGGTCTCGCTCGACGAGAGCATCTTCACCGAGACGTCACCCCCTTCGGGGCCGAACTCCTGCCGGTCGCCACCGACCAGATCGAGCTCCGAATCACCGTGCTGGACGATCTGCAGCTGCCGCTCGACCGCCCCGCACATGAAGGTAAAGGTCACCGTGCGGGTCTCGACCGAGGTGTTGGGTTCGACCGTGAAGGTCACCTCGTCGCCATCCGCCCCGCTGACGGCCGAAGGCGCGCACCAGAGCTGCCGTCCGCCGAGACGCCACTCGCCGCTGCTCGTGACCGTCACGGCCGTGGCCGATCCGTCGTCGATCCGCCCATCGGCATCGAAGGTGAGCCTCTCGGCCGAGAGTTCGAGCGTCGCCTCCAGCACCGGGGCATCGGCTCCGTTATCGTCGCCGCATCCGGTCCAGGCCGCCGCGGCGAACAACATCCAAACTATCTTTTTCATCATCTTGTCTTCTGTTTTTTGAATGAGCGATTATCGGTGAGCACGTGCGGCTACCAGTCCTTGGCGTGCGAAACGCCCGTCCATTGAGCCGTATCGTCGTAGATGTAGCGGGCCACGTCACCCAGCGGGGTCTTCTGGCTGTTGCCGGGCTTGAGGTTGTAGACCATCTGCACGCCATTGCCCACGCGGCGGTTGTACTGCAGGTTCTCGGGGTTCGACTCGTTGACGTAGGTCATGTCGAGCGACCCGACACCCCACTGACCGGGACGCAGACCGAGGTGCGGAATGTCGTAAAGGGCTCCGTAGTCGGAGTAGGCGTAGTCGATGAAGTCGCCGGGGCGCACGCCGTCGACCATCTTCTTGAATCCCCACATGGCCTGCCCGATCTGATAGACCGTCACCAGTTTGTCGGGCATCAGCCGCTTGACCTCATAGAGGAGCCGGGCGTAGGGACCGGCACCGTACTCGACGCATCCGGGACGGATCGGGAACTGGCCGTACTTCGAATATTCGTCGTCGAAGTCGACGCCATCGAGGCCGTAGCTGTCGACGATCGCGCGCAGATCCTCGGCGAAGAGGCGGGCGGCCTCGTCCGAAAGGTTGGCCACGCCCGTGCCGTCACCGTTGCCCAGGATCGTGAGGCTGACGCGCATGCCGGCATCCTGCAGCGGCTGGATGTACTTGTCGCGGTTGGCGAGGATGTGCTGCACGTTGGGGTTGAGCACCACGCCGACACGCCCCTCCTCCTCGATCCAGTTGATGTTGGCGGCGAAGAGGTTGACGATGTCGAACAGCGGTTTGTCGTTGCGCTCGCAGCGCCATTCGAGGGCATTGAGCGGGTTGTTCTCGTTGACCTCGACGTAGCAGACGGTGATCATCCCCGTATCCTTGCGCGTCGAGGGGCGCTCGCCGAGGACCTTCACCCAGAAAAGACAGCTTCCCTGCGAGGCGGAGACCTCGATGCCGTCGGTCAGCGACGCAAGGCGCAGCGGCAGGGCGTAGGTCTTCCCCACCTCAAGGGCCGGCGAGGGTTCGACACGCACCTGCAGCGGATCCGACTGGGTCGTGCGCGGCCCCACGAGCAGCGCCCCGTCGGCCTCGATCCGGACCGCCTCTTCGGGCAGGGCCTCGAACGCCGTGGCATTCGCCTCGTTGTAGGCCTCGAGCAGCGAGGCGTCGTACGAGAGCTTCAGATCGACGGCCCGCCCGGCCGCAGCGCTCAGTGCCACGCGCACCTCGCCCGTGACGGGTTCGGTCCGCAGTTCGAGGGTGGCGCCGGCGGCACCCAGCGGGTTGTAGAGGGCGCAGATGTTTTGCCCGACGATCTCCATGCGCCCCTCGTCGATGCCGTTGGGAACGATCCCGTCGCTCGTGCAGGCGGACAGGACCAGCCCCGCACCGCATCCGAGCAACAGATTTCTGATGATATCTCTTTTGCGATTCATAACGTACATGCGTTTACCGATTCAACAATCCGTTCGCCTCCTCGCCCGACGCCTCGGGCAGCGAGACCGAACTCCACTTCAGGGCCGCATGGGCCGTACCGTTGATGCCGTTTCCGGTGTGGTCGCGGACCGTGTCGCCCGTCCCCTCGTCGAACTTCCAGTAGGCAACGAGCCCCTCACTGGCGGGATCGACCTCGTAGAGGCTGCCGGCGATCTGCTCCTGCGTGCGGACGACGTTCCAGATGCGGCACTCGGTGATGTCGCCGTCCAGCTCACGTCCGGCGGCATAGGAGTACCCGATGCGGAACGGATGGACCTTCCTGCTCTGGTCGATGAAGGGGGTGCCCAGACTGACGGTCCGGAACTGGTAGCCCTCCTCGTGCAGGGCCACCTGACCGTTGATGTAGAGGGTCATGGTGCCGGCCGCCGTGTCACATGTCACGGCGATGTGGGTCCACTTCTCGGCCGGGATCAGGCAGGTCGAGGCGTCGCTGAAGTTCGCCGTTCCGTAGAGGGTCGGCAGGACCACCTGCAGCTGATTGGGAGCCAGTCCGTTGTCGCTGATACGGACCAGACAGTGGCCCTCGATGCCCATCAGGGTCTTGATACCGGCATCGAGCACCGTGCTGCGGCAGCGGATGAGCGCCTCGAAGGTGAATGCCGTGAGGTTGTCCAGACGGGCCGAGACGGGCGACTGACCGTCGAGCACGTCGTCGAAGGCGATGTAGTTGCCGTCGGTGAGCGTCGCGACGACATTGATGATGGCGGCACCCTGGAGGACGTAGTAGACCGTGCGGGCGCTGGCGAGCAAACTCAGCCCGTCCGACTCGACCATCGAGACGGGCAGCACGTGCAGCGCCTCGGTATCGAGGCGGTCGAGGTCGTGGAAGCGGACCGTCACCGTGGCCGAGCGGTTCGTCCCGGCGGAGATGAGGGCCTCGGCCCCCTCGATCTCGAAGTAGTCGGCCGGGAGCATCCGTGCCGACTGGCCGTAACGGCGGTTGTAGTCCCCGACGCGGCTCTCGTCGGCGGCGAAGAGGAGCCGCACGTCGCGCTCGACGGGCACGGGCGTCGTGGCGTAGAACGAACGCTCGTCGGTCGTCGAGGTCGCCTTGACGAAGAGGGTCGAGACCTCGGCGCTCTGTTCGATGGAGACACGGTTGTCGAAGTCGCCGAACGGAGCCGGTTTGTCATCGCAGGCCGCCGCGGCGAGCAGCACACCCAGCAATGCGATTATTTTCGTGTGTTTCATGGGGATCAGTTTTTAGGCGAAGGGTTAAGCATGTCGATGGCCTGCTTGGTGTAGCGATAGATCATCGACGAGTTGTAGTAGTCGTACTGCACGTTGTAGATGCCGATGGCGGTCTTGGCGAGTTCACCCGGCTGGAGCATCCACCCGGCCAGCGCACCGACGGCACGCACCGAGGCCCCCGAGGCGTCGGTCACATAGCCGAAGTCGGCCGAAGCGGGCTTGACGGCCGAGACGAGCCAGAGGAAGCGGTCGGCCGGCACCCCGTCGTCACACAACCGCAGGGCCAGCGTTCCGAAGTCGTAGAGCGTCGAGGCCCCCAGGCAGCGGACCACCAGACGGTCACACGCCGCGAGCACCGACTTGTCGGTCAGGTTCTGGGGATTGCCCTCGAAGAGGAGCAGCCCGTCGGGATTCTCCGCCGTCCAGCGCTTCATGGCCGCCACGACCACGGCCTCACGAGCCGCCTGCACGGCCCGCTCCGCATCGGTCATGAAGATCGTCTCGCGGGGTTCGTAGCAGATCGTCAGTCCGTCCAGCGCATCGGCCTCGATCTCGTCGATGCGTTCGCCGAGCCGCTCGCCGAGCCAGGCGGCAAAGCCATCCTCAACCGGCTGCGGATCATCCGTTGCACCCTCTCCGTCGTCGTTTACCTCCGTTGCCGGAGTTTCGGGGCTTTCGGGCTCCTGGGGCTGCGAGGCCTCCCACTGCGCCAGCAGCGCCGTACAGTCGACCGCACCGATCACCCGGGTCCCCTTTCCGCGGAGTTCGGCCACCTGCTCTATCTCCGAGGCGGTCAGCCGCCCGGGGGCCGTCAGCGCCACGACATCGACGCTGTCGGGCACGTCGGCAAAGAATCCGCCGCGGCTGGCGGGGAGCTTCTCCGTGTTGTCGAACCACACGTAGGTGCGGATGTGTTCGCCGGCCTTGTACGCGCGCAGCGACTCCAGATAGCGGGCATGGAGCTCGGGATTGCGCTCGCCGAACTGCGGCTCGTCGATCCCGATCTTTTCGTTCATCGTCCAGTCGTCGCAGGCCGCCATCAACAGGGTGCCGGCCAGCAGCAGGACTCCGTATGCTTTACAAATCGTACTTTTCATGGTTTCGCACATTAGTTTTGGTCTTTACAATCCCACCAGAGACGGGTGGCCATGTTGTCGGGACCGCCCAGCAGCTCGTTGACCGCGGCGTTGACATGGTCGGCATTCTCGCGGTACTCCTCGTCGGGATAGGGCATGCGGCGGGCGAAGCCCCCTTCGGGGATGATGCCTCCGCTGCGGTTGTTCGTGGCGGGCATCAGCCGCGGATAGCCCGTGCGGCGGAATTCGCACCACGCCTCGAAGCCCAGCGGATAGATGGCGATCCACTTCTGGGTGATGATCTGTTCGAGGTTGATCTCCCGATCGCCGCGCTCGTCCCACTTGACGGGGATGGTGGCCGTACCGGAGGTGTTGCTCTCCTTGCCGAGCGGATCGACATAGGTCTGCGGGATGCGTTCGCTCCGGGCATAGCTCTCGGCGCCCTGAACCCCCCACTGCTCGAACGAGAGGGCTATGCCCCGCTCATACCACGTGCGGGCCTCGTCGGCCGTGCCGTACCAGCCGCGCAGAGCCGCCTCGGCCTTGAGGAAGGCCACCTCGGCGGCGTTGATCCACATGAGCGGCGTCGTGTAGTCGACGACCATGTTCGAATACTGGCGCGACTCGCTGGGGATGCCGATGCCCGAACGCAGGCCGATGTATCCGTTCGTGATCGAGGGATCGGTGAAGGTCGACGACGTGAAGTACTTCTCGCGGCGCGGATCCTCATAGCCGTTCATGTAGGAGGTGATGTCGGCCGAGACGCGCGAGTCGCCGTTGTTGTAGTCGTACATCACCACGCGGAAGGGGTTCTTCTGGGCCGGGATGGCGGCATTGTCGGCATTCTGCTCGATCACGCCGCCGGCATTGCCGAGCGCCTCGCGGACCTTGGTCTCGGCCAGCTCGGGCGCCACGTAGCTCAGACGCATGGCGATACGCAGCTTGAGCGAATTGCCGAAGCGGATCCAGCGGGCCAGATTGCCGCCGTAGATCTTGTCGGCCGAGGCCTTGATCGTCTCCGAAGAGTGGGCCGAAAGGGTGACAATCGCCTGGTCGATCTCCTCGAAGAGGTGGTTGTAGACCTCCTGCTGCGAATCGTAGGGGGCGGTCAGGGCGCCGTCGGCCCCGATCCGCGAATAGGGAATCGGACCGTAGGTGTCGGTCACGCGGTGCATGGCCGCGGCGCGGACCAGCGAGGCCACGGCCAGCGCCACCTCGTCGTCGGAGTTGGTGCGGAGCTTGGTCCAGGCGTTGTAGACCTCGACGACGACGCGGTTCATCATCACGCGCGTCCAGTCGTTCGTGGGGTTGAAGATCGAGATGCGGGTCGTGTGTCCGGGGTTCGAGTCGGCGGTGAATCCGCCGAGGGCGCCTCCGAGCAGGATGTCGGTGAACTGGTGGGTGTTGACATCGAGCGGGATGACCCACCCCTGCATGCCCGAGAGCGTCGAGGAGACGATGTAGTTGTCGTTGCCCATGTCCTCCTTCGAGGCGGCATAGGGATCCTTGTTGATATCTTCGAATCCGCCCGTGCAGGCTGCCAGACAGCAGGCCGGCACCAGCACCAGCCGACGGACGGCCGTTCGGAACTGTATCATGTTCATGTGCGTTTTAGAATTTGAGACGGAGGTTGAAACCGATGTTTCGGGTCGAGGGCATCATGAAGTAGTCGATCCCCTGGTAGTAGTTGCCCGTCGTGGCGACGGCTTCGGGATCGAACGGCGCCCGGCAGTAGATCATCCAGAGGTTGCGCCCGACGAGCGAGAGGGTGATCTCGCACACGTTGCCCAGCTTGCGGCGGGGGATCGTGTAGCCGATCGAGGCCTCCTGCAGGCGGATGTTCGTAGCCGAGTAGGTGTAGTACTGCGGGAGGCTCTTTCCGCCGACCACCTCGTACCAGTTGTAGGCCGGGATGAGCGAGTTGCCGTTGATCCGCACGCCGCCGGCATCACGCGCCGCGGCCGAATCCTCCGAGACGCCGAAGTAGTCGAGATAGGCCTGCGTGGCCGAGTAGACGATGCCGCCCAGCCGGGCCGAAACCATGCACCCGAAGTTGAAGTTGCCCCACTTGAAGTCGTTCCGCCAGGCCATGTTGGCCTTCGGGAAGACCGACCCGAGGCGGATGTCGTCGATATTCTCCGAGACGGTGTAGATCTTGTCGTTCTCGTCGACGTAGACGTGGCCGTTGGCATCGCGCTGCAGGTCGATGATCGAGTAGAGGTCACCCAGCGAGCCCCCCTTCTTGAGGATGAAGTGGGCCTGGTTCAGGCCGCCGACATCGAGCCGCTCCTTGGTGATGATCTGCCCGGTTTCGGGGTGACGGTAGTTGTCGACCAGTTCGAGGATGCGGTTTTCGTTCGACGAGAGGGTGAAGTTCGACGACCACGAGAAGCGTCCCCACTCGTTGCTGTAGCCCAGCGCCAGCTCGACGCCGCGGTTGCGCACCGAACCGGTCTGCACGTAGAGGGTCGAGTATCCCGACGAGACGGAGATCTGCGGATCGAACGTCTGGTTGTAGGTTTTCGTGTTGTAGTACGAGACGTCGAGGTTGAAGTGGCGCAGGAAGCGCATCGTCAGACCCACCTCCCAGGAGTCCGTGCGTTCGGGCTTCAGGTCGTAGAACGGGTAGTTGGTGTTGGTCTTCCAGACCTTGTTGTCGGGATCCCACACGTAGACGGGGTTGGCCAGGAAGCGGGCGAACGGCAGACCCACCGAGGCCCACGAACCGCGCACCTTGACGTACGACAGCTCCTCGGGCATGTTGGGGATCAGCTGCGAGAGGACCACCGAGGCACCCACCGACGGGTAGAAGAACGAAGCCTTGACCGACTGCGGGCCGGCCAGCTGCGAGGGCCAGTCGTTGCGGCCGGTGAGGGTCAGGTAGTAGGTTCCCTTGTAACCGATTTCGGCCGAGGCGAAGAGCGACTGGTACTGCTCGCGCCATCCGGACTGCTCGCGCGAGACGCGTGCGTCGTCGAGCTGGAAGACGTTGAAGACGTTGGCCAGACCCGAATCCATGATCGGGCCGCGGTTGAGGAAGGAGTCCTGCTCGACGTTCGAGATGACGGCGCCGAGGTTGGCCTGCAGCGTCCAGTCGTCGCCGAACGACTTGTTGATGTTCACGAGCACGTCGCCGTAGGTCTGCTGATCCTCGGTCTTGGTGATTCCGTAGAGGCCGTTGCTCGAGCCGTCGATGATCGTCGAGTTCGACGTGGCGTAGAACTTCTCGGTGTAGTTGTTCACCGCATTGTCGACCCGGATGCGGCCCGAAACCGACAGCCAGTCGAGAATCCGGTACGTGAGCGAGGCGTTGAGCATGTAGCGGCGGCGGTCGTTTTCGCGCAGATTGCGGTAGTTGATCCAGTAGGGATTCTGCATCGTGAGGTTGCCGTCACCGATCCACTCGTCCCAGTCCTGGACATAGATGCGGCGGTCGGCGTCGTAGCGTTCGAACATCCGGGCCCGCTCCCAGTCGTTACCGCGCGGGAAGAGGTAGGCCGGAACCAGCGGGTTGGCATAGGTACCCTGGTTGGTCATGTTGAGGTCCTTCTGGAGGATGTACGAGGCGCCGATGTCGAGCGTCATGCGATCCTTGAGGAACGAGGTGGTGTTACGGGCCGTGACGTTGTAGCGGTCGTAGCCGTTGTTGGGGATGATGCCGCGCGAGTTGACCGCCGAGGCCGAAAGATAGGTCTGGTTGCGGTCCGTGCCGGTCGAGAGCGAGACGGTCTCCGTGCCGATCACACCGGTCTGGAAGTAGTCCTGCGCGGGCGAATAGTCCATGCGGTCACGCGGATCGAGGCGTGCGCCCCAGCTCATGTAGGTCTGCCCCTCCGAGGCGTAGAGGTTGCCCGTGCCGTAACGCGTCTGGAAGTGCGGCATCCAGAAGGCCGAGAGGACCTCCGTATTGCTCGTCACGGTGACCGACGTATGTCCGGCGCGCCCCTTCTTCGTCGTAATGACGATGGCGCCGTTCGAGGCGTGGCTTCCGTAGAGGGCGGCCGCGGCGGCACCCGTCAGCACCGAGACCGACTCGATATCCTCGGGGTTGATGTCGGCCACGGCCTCCGACGTACCGGCCGAATCGAACTCCTTGCCCCCCTCGCCGGCGAGGTTGTACATCGGCACGCCGTCGATCACATAGAGGGCGTTCGACGACTGGTCGATTCCCTTCGTACCGCGCATGACCACCTTCGAGGCGCCGCCGACACCCGACGACGAGGCGTTGATCGTCACGCCGGCCACCTTGCCCGAAAGCGAATTGATGAAGTTGACATCCTTGTTCGAGACGATATCCTCGGACGATACCTGCTGCACGTTGTACGACAGGGCCTTCTCCGAGCGTTTGATGCCGAGGGCCGTGACGACGACGGCATCGACGGCATGTGCCTCTTCGCGGATGGTGAAGTCGATCGTCGTGCGGCTGCCGACCGTCGCCTCGGCGGGTTCAAAGCCGAGGTAGTTGACCGCCAGCACGGCCGAAGCGGCCGGGGCGGGCACCTGCAGCGAGTAGGCGCCGTCGATGCCGGTGCTCGCACCGACGGTCGTCCCCTTGACGACGACCGCCGCACCGATGACCGGATTGCCCGCCGCATCAACCACGCGGCCCGAGACCTTCACGGGGCCCTGTTGAGCCGTTCTGAGGGCCGAGAGCATGATGTGGCTGCCCGAGAGTTCCCATTTCAAGCCGGCCTGGGCCGTCAGCCGGTCGAGCACCTCCGCGAGGGAGCGCTCCTGGATCCGGAGCGAGATGCGACGATTCGCATCGATCTCCTCGTCCTTGTAGAAAAACAGCAGGGAGGTCTGTTTTTCGATCTGCACGACGGCGTCATAGAGCGTACCGTTGTCGACCGATACGCTGACCGGACGCGTCAGCGGTCCGGACGGGGACTGCGCCGCCGCATTGCCTGCCAGACACGAAAAAAGGAGCGTCAGACAGACAAGATTCCAAATTTTTTTCATAAATTTAAAACCTCTTTAGGATTACACGATGCCCCGCCCGCGGTCGTTGCAGCGACAGCAGGCATGAGCGTGGATTTTAATGAGTCCGGAGCCGGTTGGATGTCAGCAGTACGACCGACTCCCTTTTTTGTGTTCGGGGAATTGAGCTGAGTCGAAGTGTCAGCAAATCATAGGCAGGAAAGTTTTCAGGTTCAACATCAGGTCAGATTGGATGGTGGTATGGTGTAGATTTCGGTTTCGGGTTTCGGTTCAACGTTTCGCGATGCGGTAGAGATCGCCGTCGCGGGTGATCTCGAGCAGGTTGTCGTGGTTCAGGATATCGAAGACCTCGTCGAGACGTTCGGTGAGCGAGAAGCTTCCCGTGAAGCTGATCTGCCCGACGCTCTCGTCGGCCAGCGAGATCTTCACGCCGTAGTAGTTCTGCAGCCGGGCGGCAATCTGTGCCAGCGTCTGGTTGCGGAACCGATAGATGCCGTCGCTCCACGAGCGCTGGCGGTCGTAGCTGTCCAGATCGGAGAGCGTATAGGAGCCGCTCCGGCGGTCGTAACGGCACTGACGGTTGGGATCGAGGCGGAGCGTGCGGAGGACATGTCCCTCGTCGTCGAGCAGATCAAGCCCCACGGCGCCGGTCAGCAGCGTCACGGTGTTGACCTCCTCGTTGGCATAGGACTGGACGTTGAAGGTGGTTCCCAGCACGCGGACATCCTGTCCCTGGGCGTGGACCACAAAGGGGTGGGCGGCATCGTGCTCGACCTCGAAATAGGCCTCGCCGTCGAGCCAGACTTCGCGCTGCGAGCCGGTGAAGCGGGCGGGGTAACGCAGTTTCGAGGAGGCCTTCATCACCACACGGGTTCCGTCCGAGAGCACGAGGTCGGATCTCGAACCGGCAGCAACCTGGATCTCATTGCAGATCGGTTCGCCGTCGGAGCGGAGCGATCCGCCGATGAATCCCCCCACGGCAATCAGGGCGGCGGCACCGGCAGCATACCCCACCAATCTCACCCACACGGTTCTCTTTTTCCGCACGGGAACCGCCGGTGCCGCTTGAGCCCTGGACTCGCCCCCGGCTCTGAATTCGGGTCTTGCCAAGAGTCGGCGACGCATGGCGTCGACATCGACCCGATCGGATCCGTCCGCGGGTCGGCAGGCATAGAGATGCCTCAACCCGTAGAGCAGTTCGGCGTGAGCAGGATCCTGTTCGAGCCACTGCTCGAGCAGACGGGCCTCTTCAGGCGTACAGCGATCCTGCAGATAGGCGATCAGGGCGGATTCGATTTCAGCAGACAGATCCATGCCGGTGAGCTCTTGTTTTTATAATGAAACACGCAATCCCCGGAAATTACGTACGGGGGATCGGAAAAAAATCACGAAAAGCGAAAAAAAAGGGTTCCGAGCAGGAGCAGGAGCAGCGGGAGCAGCATCCGCCGGCGGAGGAACTGCAGCGCCTTGTAGAGCTGGGTATCGACCGTGCGGCGGGAGATCCGCAGCCGTTCGGCGATTTCGGTGCTGCAGAGATTTTCGAACCAGGCCAGGCGGAAGACTTCGCGGCAGCGTTCGGGCAGTGCATCGATCTGGGCATAGAGGCGTTCGGTGAGTTCATCCTGCCGTTCGTCGAGGACGCGGAGCTCATAATCCACCTCGCCGAGGCGGATGCGCCGGAGCGCATTCTGAGCATATTTGTCGGCAACCTGATCGTGACGGATGAGGTTTCGGCAGGCGTTCAGGACGCTGCGGTAGAGCAGCGCCCGGAGTTCGGCAGCCGGGAGCCGGAAATGTTTCTGCTGCCAGATTCTGAGGAAAACATCCTGCACGAGATCTTCGGCGTACTTTCCGTCGACGAAGCGACGGGCGAACACGATCATGCGGGCCGCATACTGCTGATAGATGCGGTCGAAGGCGGCGAAATCGGGATCTGGATCGGAGATCGCAGGATCCTTCATGCGCGGCAGGTGTTTCAAAGAGTCGTCGACAAACATGGCCCACAAAAATAAGACAAAATCCGAAAAATGCGCAGAAAAGTCTCCGGCAAAATAGACGGCGCCCGCCAGTCGGGGAATTCATGCGGCAAGCGACTCCAAGTGATAAAATGCCGACAGCCCCGACCTCGGAGGTCGGGGCTGTCGGTATACATCCGCCAATCGGCAGGATTCCGTCCGCCCGTCCGATCCGGCACCCGCAGGCTGCACTATCGGCAGCAGCGGGCATCCACTTCGTTCAACGACTTGATCTGCAACTGTTTTTCGAGATCCGCCTTCGACAGGGTCGTAGAGATATGCACCTCAAAAGGCTCACCCGGCAGGAGATCGAAATAGTTCTCCGAGAACGAGGTCTGCGAATCCTCGACCTCAAGCGCCACGGCCCGGGTAAACCCTTCGCTGGAGAGCGTCAGCCGGAAACCTCCGTCAGCCGGTTCCAGACGCCTCTCCACCACCGTTTGCGGATAGTTGATCCGATTCGACAGGGTGCCATAGAAGATATTGTCGGTCAACACCGTGCCCCGCATGTCGGTCAGCGTCGCCACGACACAGGCTTCATTGAGAGGAATCCCTCCGTAGAGCTCTCCAACCGGCATCTCACAAACCACCGTGCTGGCATTGCCCGGGACCGAGACCGGAATCTCCACCTTCCGGGAGCGTTTGCCGTCGAACGAAACGACCCGCAGCAACAACGTTGCCCGTGCCTCCTCCAGCCGGTCCGAAACGGCGTGCACCCGCAGGGTGTCCCCCTGATAAAGGGCCGTCAGGATGACCGGACGATACGCCTTGCGGGCAAAATAGTGGAGCGCCTTCCAACGTCCGAAATAATCGATGCTCGACCAGGAGGCTACCGGCCAGCAGTCGTCGATCTGCCAATAGAGCGACCCCATGCAGTAGGGCATCTTGCGGCGATGAGCCTCGATGGCGAACTTCACCGCCTCGGCCTGCATCAGCTGACTCATGTAGACAAAGTCCGGGAAGCTCTCCGGAACCCGGAAATAGTGACCGATATAAAACTCCATCAGCTTGTTGCCAAACTCCGGATCGCGGGTATCGTCGTGACGGGCCCGCTGGTGGGAAAGCATCACCGTGGAATGGAGCGAAAGATCCTTCTCCGCCGCAAACGTCCGCAGCGTGCTCATCTCGGGATAGGACTGGAATCCGTATTCGCTGACGAAACGGCCCGTCCGCGAATCGTACTCCTCGACCATTCCGCCCTTCCAGACCCACCATTCATGGACATCCCCCTCATTGTACCCGATCCCGTTATATCCGGTTGCCGGCGAGGAGGGGTGGTACGGACGCAGGGTGTCGACCGTACGGATCGCCTCGGGAATCACCTCCTCGAAAAGCCGGTGCAGATTCGCTTCGTAAACGGCCCGATACTTTTCGTCGGTCAGATCCCGCCAACCCCAGCCATACCAGGAGATCGAATTTTCGTTGTTTCCGCACCAAAGAGCCAGAGAGGGGTGATTATAGAGTCGGTCGACCTGCTGCACGACCTCCTCGCGGACATTCTCCTCGAAGGCCCTGTCACCCGGGAACATGCCACAGGCAAACATCATGTCCTGCCAGACGAGAATTCCGCGACGGTCACACAGTTCGTAGAAAAGATCCTCCTCGTAGATTCCGCCACCCCAGATCCGAAGCATATTCATATGGGCATCGGCCGCCGCATCGATCATCTTCCGATAGCGTTCGGGAGTCACCCGGTCCTGAAAATTGTCCTGCGGAATATAGTTGGCCCCCTTCATGAAGACCGGAACGCCGTTAAGCCGGAAATAGAACGAACGCCCCACCGAGTCGGCATCGCGGACCAGTTCGATGGTCCTGATACCGGTCGTTACCGACCGTTCGATCAACCGGTCGGGACACTTCACGCGGCACTGGAACGTGTAGAGCGCAGCCTCACCCAACCCGTTGCTCCACCAGAGGCGCGGCCTGTTCACCGTAAACGGCAGATCGATCCGGTTATCTCCCGCCTGCAGCTGCACCCGGGTACGAGCCAGCACACGGCCGTCGAGCACCACTTCCGCCGTAGCATCGCACGTCCGGGTCGCTTCGACCTTCAGCGATGCAGCCATCCGGGCCCGGGATTTTTCGATCTCGAGGGTCGAGATGCGGGCCGATTCGAGCCGTTCGCCCGACCAGGCCTCCAGCCGCACCGGACGCCACACGCCGCAGGTGATCAGCCGCGGCCCCCAGTCCCAGCCGTAATGAAAGCCGGCCTTGCGCGAATAGACACTCAGATAGATATCGCTCTGATCGTTGTTCGGCCAGGCCTGCAGCCGGTAGGGAGCCGCCAGATAGGCCGGCATATTGACCTTGAACACCGAATTGAAACGGATCTCAAGGCTGTTTTCACCGGGAACGAGCAACTCCTTCACATCGAAGCGCCACCGACGGAACATGTTGTCGGTCGAGGCGAGCGGACGATCGTTCAACCGAATATCGGCATAGGTATCCAATCCTTCAAAAACCAACTGCAGATGCTCCTGCCGCAGGTCGGCGGAATCTATCCGGAAGCTTTTCCGATAGATCCAGTCCTTTTCGCCGATCCATTGCAACGTCAGATCGTTTCTTCCGACATAGGGATCGGGGATTTCACCAAGCCGCAGCAAATCGGTATGCACACAGCCGGGAACACGAGCCGGCCGCCAAACGGATTCATCCGCACGCCGCATCTCCCACTCGCCATTCAGATCGGGCAGGGCCGCCCAACCCGGCAACGCCACCAGAATCATCAGGGACGAGAACCAAAGGATCAGTTTCGATTTCATCATAAAAGGGTTCAACACCTACAAAATTACCTCGAACTGTCTTTGGCATTTTATCTTTTCAAGACAAAATATGCTGTATTTCCGACCCTGCAAACCCCGTCATGCCCAAACACACGGCTCGCCGTAAAGAGAGATCCGCTGCCGGGGAGGTAAGAGTCAGCCGACCATTCGCGAATCACCGCCCGGACCGCGGTCTGAAAAGCAAAAACGACAGACCCTGAGGATCTGTCGTTTGCCCGCCGTCACACGGCCTGAAGCGGAAAGTGAGGGATTCGAACCCCCGGAACCTTGCAGTTCAACGGTTTTCAAGACCGCCGCGATCGACCACTCCGCCAACTTTCCGAGGGCAAAAGTAGCACCCTTTTTCCATTCTGCCAAATCTTTATTCCCTTTTTCAACCCATACCCCCTCGCCCTTTCCCAAAATTTTTCACCGTTTTTTCGCATTCCCCAAAATTTAGCTATCTTTGTCAACAGGTTAGGTTTACTCTCTTCACGCACTACGTCATGAACAAAGCCCAGTTTGTCGAAGCCGTTGCTCTCGACGCAAACCTCTCGAAAATCGAGGCCCGCAAGGCCGTCGATGCCATGATCCGAGTCACCGTGCAGGCCCTCCGCCAGGGCGAACGCCTTACGCTGACCGGACTCGGTACGTTCAGCGTCGTGCAGAAGGCCGAACGCGTCGGGCGTAATCCCCGGACCGGGGCCGCCGTAAGGATCCCCTCCCGCAAGGCCGTCAAGTTCCGACCCGCGGTCGATATCGAGTAACCCGGCCGACCTCCGTTCTAATCCGTTAAACGTCACATGCCTCAGATTTCACTTCGGGCCGTCGAGATGCCCGCCTCCCCGATACGCAAACTCGTGCCGCTGGCCGATGCCGCCCGCGCACGCGGTATCAAGATCTACCACCTCAATATCGGCCAGCCCGATCTGCCCACCCCGCAGGTCGGACTCGACGCCCTGAAACACATCGACCGCAAGGTCCTCGAATACAGCCCCAGTGACGGCTACCGCTCGCTGCGCGAAAAGCTCGTCAGCTACTACGACCAGTACCAGATCAAACTCTCTCCCGAGGAGATCATCGTCACCACGGGAGGTTCCGAAGCCGTGCTGTTCGCCTTCATGTCGTGCCTCAATCCGGGCGACGAGATCATCGTCCCCGAACCGGCCTATGCCAACTACATGGCCTTCGCCATCTCGGCCGGTGCGGTGATCCGCCCCGTCGTTTCGTCGATCGACAACGGCTTTGCGCTGCCGCCGATCGAGGAGTTCGAGAAGCTCATCAACGAACGCACGCGCGGCATCCTGATCTGCAACCCCAACAACCCGACGGGATACCTCTACACGCGGCGCGAGATGAACCGCATCCGCGACATCGTCAAGAAATACGACCTGTTCCTCTTCTCGGACGAGGTCTACCGCGAATTCATCTATACGGGCTCGCCCTACATCTCGGCCTGCCACCTGGAGGGGATCGAACAGAACGTCGTGCTGATCGACTCCGTGTCGAAACGCTACTCGGAGTGCGGCATCCGCATCGGGGCGCTGATCACCAAGAACCGCACGCTGCGCGACGCGGTGATGAAGTTCTGTCAGGCCCGCCTCTCGCCGCCGCTCATCGGGCAGATCGTCGCCGAGGCCTCGATCGACGCCCCGCGGTCGTACAGCACCGAAATCTACGAAGAGTATATCGAACGGCGAAAGTGTCTGATCGACGGGTTGAACCGTATTCCGGGGGTCTACTCCCCCATCCCGATGGGCGCCTTCTATACGGTGGCGCGCCTGCCGGTAGACGACAGCGACAAGTTCTGCGCCTGGTGTCTCGAGCACTTCGACTACGAAGGCGAGACGGTGATGATGGCCCCGGCGTCGGGATTCTACTCCGATCCGGGATGCGGCCGTAACGAGGTGCGCATCGCCTATGTGCTGAAGAAGGAGGATCTCGAACGGGCGCTCTTCATCCTGAGCAAGGCGCTCGACGCCTACAACAGCCGGGGTTGAGAGACTCCGGCCCACGGCTCCCGGGCAGATACAAACTAAACGCGGTTGCTGGCGGGAAGCGCCGAAAACCGGACGCCTGCCGAGAAACGACCGAGCCGCAAGAATCCGGTGGCCACGCCCCCGGCTCTGCCGCTTACGGGGAACGCCGAAAACCGGCCGGCCCGCAGAAGAGTGCCGAGAAACGGCCGAGCCGCAAGAATCCAGAGGCCACGTCCCCGGCTCTGCCGGTGCACAAAAAACACCCGGGGGAAAACCCGGAAAAAACCCGCAAGACACGGCTGATAACCTCACAAAAACGACTCCCGACGAGGAGTCGTTTTTTTAGGATCGTGGACGACACGCCGAATCCTCCAAAGTTCTACCATATAGTCCAATTTTTGCGAATTTCAGTCCAAAAAGTTTGGGCTGCGGAGATAGTTTTTATACTTTTGCCCCCGATTTTGCGTGCCGCCGCGCACGCCGAGTATTAACCAAACCAACAAGTTATGAAAAAACTTCTCCTTGCCGCAGCCCTCACGACCCTCACGACGGGCCTCTTCGCCGAAGGGTATCAGGTCAACAACATGTCGGCCAAACAGACCGGTATGGGCCACGTGGGTACGGCCATGAAGCTCAACTCGGAATCGATCTACTTCAACCCGGCAGCTACGGCCTTCCAGAAGAGCCGGTTCAACATCTCGGCCGGATTCACCGGCATCGTTTCAGATGTCACCTACCGCTCGCTGCCGACCCTGGAGAACGGCTACCAGAGCGGTCCCGCCGAACGGTCGGACAACAAACTCTCGACGCCGCTGCACGTCTATTTCAACTACAAACCCACCGAACGGCTGGCCGTCGGCGTGGGATTCTATACGCCCGACGGATCGTCGATGAAGTGGGGCGGCAACTGGTCCGGTTCGCACCTGATCCAGGAGATCAACCTGGCGGCCTACACCGTCCAGCCGACCATCTCGTACAAGATCTGCGACCGCCTCTCGATCGGCGCCGGACTGATGATCACGTGGGGTAACTTCAACCTCTCGCGCTCGATGCTCTCGAAGACCACACGTCAGGGGCTCATCTCCGGAATGATCGACCCGAACATCACCAAGGCCCAGCAGGGAATCGCCCAGCTCGAAGGCATCATCGCCCAGCTCCCCGACGGAGCCGACAAGACGGCCTACATGCAGCAGCTGGCACAGACGCAGGGAACGCTCCAGCTGCTTCAGAGCGGCAAGGGGTATCTCGAGCGTACGATGGACCAGTCGATCGTGGCGGCCCGTCTCGAAGGGTCGGCCGATGTGGCCGTCGGGGTGAATGCCGGTATTCTGTGGGACATCACCGACCAGTGGTCCGTAGCCATGAGCTACCGCTCGCGCATGAACATGAAGGTGGGCCGCGGACACGCCGCCCTGAACATCGCCCCCGAGGCCGCTGCCCTGATCCAGCAGCTGGGTCAGCTGAGCCCTGGCACGGAGCTGATCCCGGCCCTCGACAAGGGGACCTTCCGCACACAGCTGCCGCTGCCGACGACCGTGACGTGGGGCGTCTCGTTCCGTCCGACGCCGAAGTGGGAGTTTGCCGTCGATCTGCAGTGGGTCGGCTGGTCGGCCTACAAGGATCTGAACGTCTCGTTCAACGAGGAGGAGCTGGGCATCAAGGATATCTACTCGGTGAAGAACTACTCGAACACGCTGGCGTTCCGTTTCGGCGGTGAGTACCGCGCCACCCGCTTCCTGACGGCCCGCATGGGTATGTACGTCGACGAAAGCCCGGTGAGCAGCGAATATCTGAACCCCGAGACGCCGTCGATGACCAAGGTGGCCTACACGGCCGGTCTGAGCCTGCGCCCGACGCGCTTCATGTCGGTTGACCTGGCCTACTGCTACGTCTCGTCGGCCGACCCCGAACGAACGGGCTCCTACCCCGTCTACGGCTACTCGAGCGGACAGCTCGAGGAGGTCTTCGCGGGCAACTACCGCCTCCATGCCCACGTATTCTCGATCGGTGTGGGATTCAGTTTCTAAAACCGGGAAAATTTTCCTATCTTTGTGGCGCACTCCGATCGCGGGTGCGCCACTTGCTTTTGAAAGGGCTCCATAGTTCAAGGGATAGAACGAGGGTTTCCTAAACCGTGGGGCAGAGCAAGACACAACGTTCGCGCGAAATTATATACAACTTTTTCGCCAGAATACATACGACAGACGTAAGCCTTTGTAGTTCAACGGATAGAACGGCGGTTTCCTAAACCGCAAATCCGGGTTCGATTCCCGGCGAGGGTACAAGAAGCGACGGAATTTTCCGCCGCTTCGTTCATTTCTGCACACTTCGGTTGTATATTTGCTCGCAAATGTTGTCAAATAGTTGTCAAAAACCTGCACCATGCCGACCACATTCAAACCCGTTGTCTACGCCGACAATAAACGGCAGGACGGAACCTACAACGTAAAGATACGAGTTACCCATCGACGGCAGACATTGAAGCTGTCGACGAATATGTACGTCGCAGCGCATCAAATGACGCGCGCGCTTAAACTCAAAGACCAAAGCATAATCGACGAGGCGAAACGAATCATCGACAACTGGCGCGCCATCGTCGGACGGCTCGGAGCTGCGGCCGACGTTATGACCGTCCGGCAGGTAGTCGACTACATCAAGCAGACGGAGCAGAACAACATGGCTTTCGAACTCGATTTTATCGCCTACGGACGCAAAAAGGCCGAAACGATGCGCCCCGGAACGGGCATCGGGTATCAGATCGCCTTAAATGCGTTGGTACGGTATATCGGCACGGAAACACTTGACATCAGCCGAATAAATGCCCGGTTCCTTACGGGCTTCGAACGGTTCATCGAAGCCGAACCAGTTTTGACGCATAGCAAAAAGGGCACTATACATCAACTGCACAAGACCAAGAAAGGCGGTCGCGCCGTATCGTCCTATCTTGCCTGCGTCCGCCACATCCACAATCTCGCAAAACAGGAGTTTAACGACGAAGAATTGGGTGTCATCCGCATACCGCAATCGCCGTTCAAAACCTACAAGGTCAAGCAACCGCCAAAGGTTAAAAAACGGGCCGTCAGCCCCGATATACTCCAGCAAATAATCAACCTCGGCGACGAACCGCGCCGGGCTGGGTCGATCTCCGATTTCACACGCCGCGACCTCGCCCGCGACTGCTTCCTCCTGTCGTTCGGCCTTGCGGGCATGAACGCTGCCGACCTGCTATCCTGCCCTGCGCAGTCCCTCGATGGCGACGTTATTATTTACAACCGACAGAAAACAGCGAGCCGCCGAGAGGACGAGGCGGAAATGCACATCAGAATCGAACCGCAGATCGCGCCGTTGGTCGAGAAATTCAAAGACCCGACAGGGGCACGACTATTCCGGTTCCACCTGCACTACCGGGACGGCAATACGTTCAACGGAGCGTTGAATCAAGGTCTGAAACGAATTGACGATGCGCTACGGATTGCCCGCGACGCCGACCAACGTCAGAACGACGCCACAGGCGAAGATCGCCCCCTGCCGGAACATATCACATTCTATGCCGCCCGGCACAGCTGGGCAACGATAGCCCGTTCGGCCGCGCTCAAAATCGACAAATACACCGTACACGAGGCACTGAACCACGTCGACGCAGATATGAAAATAACCGACCGATATATCGACCGCGATTGGTCGGTCATTTGGCAGGCAAATGCAAAAGTACTTGGCCTGCTCGATTGGTCGGAACTCAAAAAAAGAGAAGAAAATCGGAAATAATCGGCGGGAATTTTGCATAATAAACAAATGTTTATTATATTTGCATTGTCAATAAAGCCAAAAGGATATGAAAAAACCAAGTAAGGAACAAAAGGAGTTCGAAGCAGAGCTAATTTACTATTTAAGGCTTTACAGCGAACTAAAAGGAAGAGAGGGAGCCGCAAAAGTCCTCGCTTCCATTGAGGAGGAAATCAACAAGCTGGTCGAAATCCTCAAAGAATTGTAAAACACAGCTCCCCGCCCCGCGGGGCGGGGAGCATAAACCAAATAGACTATGGCAACCAAGAAAGAAATGGACGATTTGAAACGTCGTTTTATAAGCGCTGAAACGGAAGAAGAACGCAACGAAATCGGCAAGGAGATTTCCGCGGCAATCGAACAAAACGCCGAGGAGGTCGCTGCGATCACCCTTTCGCAGATCATAGAAACAAACGAGCGCGCACAGGACGAATTAGTGCGCAATCGCCTTAAATCGGTGCTCCCGGCAATCTCGTTGTCTTACATCGCCAAGACCTATTTCAATAAAAGCCGCAGTTGGCTGAATCAGCGTATTAACGGCAACACGGTTAACGGAATGCAGGCCAAATTCTCGCAGGAGGAGCTACGCACGCTCGATTATGCGTTGAAAGACCTTTCGGAAAAACTTGCAGAGATTCGCGTTTCATAGCCTTTGCTTTATTGACAATCTCGCAGAAGCGAAACGCGACGCCCCGGCCAAACGGTCGGGGCGTTTTCTGTACATATTTTCACGGGGAAAATTAACCCTTGCGGGCATAATTTTTTACATATTTTCGGGCTATTTTGTAAACATCTGTCCGCGGCCTGTCAACAGCCAGCGAGGCGAAACGCCGTGATGCTCGACGATAAACGTCAGCCACGCCGTCGGAATCTCCCGGCGGCTATCCATGTTGTCGCGCTTTTTGTAAAAATTGCGCTTGTCGATGCCCCCCTCGCGGCAAAACGTCTGTATTTTCGTTTCACTCATAGCGAGCAAGGCATCGAACGCCTCGAAAAATCTATCCGCAACGGTTTGCATTATTTGTCTTGCGATGTAGTAACACCTATAACCATGGTCAACTCCTTATCAAAATAAAAGGTATCAGTCGATATATCAAGCGCTCCGAAACCGTTTTTTGCCCGATAGGTGTGGGAAATGCTCCACCCGATGAATTCGGGAACAAATTCCGCACGCATCTTGGCCTGTAATTCTTCACGTTTGGTTGCTGCTTCTCCTGCCTTGTCGATAGCCTTATTGAAATCATCTTGTTCCATATACCGTTCTGATTCATCCATAATAGGCTTTATTTCCCTTTCGATCAAACTATCGTTCAGCACGAATTCTGAATAAGTACTATCTAATTGCCCAAATTTAGCAGGTTGATAACTCGACGGGTCTTTCAAGTTCTCTTTTAGGTAGTCTTTGACGAGTTTTCGCGCCGTCTTTTCAGGGCTGCCACAAGCCGCAAAAACGACTACGATACAAATTAACGCAATTTTTTTCATAAGGGTCTAATTATATTAATGGTATTACTATTTATGTTATTGCGGCTACATCGCCGTTTTAGCATACACGGCCCGAACAAGGAATATCCGGCTTATCATATCTTTCGGGAGTTCCACAGGATCAAATGTCGGATTATGCGACACGCACAAATACTTTGATTTGCGATCCTCCTGACTGGCTCGCAATTCTTTGATCAAACGTCGCCCGTCTTTTAAGACAATCATATAGACCTGCCCCAATTCGAGAAAGTCAGCCCATTGTTCCACTCTGTGCAAAAGGACGATTGCCCCAGCACAATAGGTCGGAGCCATCGAGTTCCCGATGATAGGGACGCAAATATCGCCCTGTTTCGCATCTTTGAACGGAATATAATCGACAATATATTCCGCAACATCCACTTCTTCATTACCCCCAAATCCGCCGCGGGCGTCGAGATTGTACATTGGCACAAGGCGAAAATCGGCGTCTTTTTCCGAGATAGATTCAGATTTAAGCATCGTGCCTTCGCCTGCGAGCAGCCACGACCTGCTAACATCAGGGAATACATCTAAAATATGCTGTTTTTGTTTTTCGCCAACATTTTTACCATTCTTACATATATTACTTGCATATTGAGTTGATACCCCTAATCGGGTAGCGAATACACCGTTATCTCCATTACAAAAGGCATCTCGTATCTTACTTATTTTTTCGTTGATTGTCATAAACTAAAACAGTTTATTATATTTGTAAAACATTTAATTCTTTTCACTATGGCTGTCTATATTGCCCTATTTTTCTCTATTGTTTCCGTTATATGTATATCGCTTGCCGTATATTATTATTGCAGATTCCGAGAGATGTCCCATGCAAGATACAGTTTCGAGGGGCAGCTACGCATCGAGCAGATAAACCGTATAATGCGCGAAAATGACCTTGTTTTCGGTGACGATGGTCTATCAATCGTGCCACGCCACCCAAAAGGTAACGATAAGCGATAAAATCGAAATACACAACGCGATCCACGATATAACACTATTGCGTTTCAATTCTTTGTTTTGACGGTGTTTTATCTCATCATCAAGTTCTTGCCGCGCTCTGTTCTCTTGCTGACGTTTATATTCACTCCCGAATACATCTTGCGCCAATAAAGTATTTATGTTATCCGACGAATATAATTCCAATTCGTCTGAGATTTTACTGCGTGGTGCAGCCACACCCATTTTTCGGCACTCTGCTATCAGTTGTAACGCATACGCCCGATCATTGCGCGCAATTCTCAACATGTCGGCCTCCGATACAACGCAATGCTCCTGCATTATACGCATTAACTCTTTTAATGCATCAACAGTCTTTGCATCATACTCCATATTACTAATTTTTAACATAGCACGTCTTCCGACGTGCTTTCTTATCCTCTATAAATCAACATATTACAACACAAACACCAAAATAGTTTATTATTTCCTTTTATTATAAACTATTTTAGTTTATATTTGCATCGTGGTTCACAACGATAACCCACAGAGAACACACAAATATAACAAAATAAACTTAATACAAAACATTATGACACGCCAAGAATTTAACGACCGGACAGGTTACACGCTCAACGAAGAACAATACAGAAAGGTCGAGGCAATGTATATCGCCGCAGGAAACATGGATAAGGACGTTTTCTGCAAGGACTATAAAAAACACAACGATAGTGCGCTGGTAGCGGAGTTTTACAACCAATCCATCGCACTCATGGAAAAATATCAACGTTGCCGAAAGATTGAGCGCGAAACGGCGGAATTCTTAATTGGCAAGGCTCACGCCTACAATGACACAGATTTCCGCAAGGCTGCTATCCGTCTTATCGGTGAAAAAGGAGTTGTTTTAATAACTATCGCAATGGGGCTTCCGCTCTTCGAAGAAGACGCCGAATACATCAAGAACAATATTCAATAAAGCCCGGCGGCGCGTGTATCTCAACTGGTAGAGTGGCGGACGTCCAGAAAACAACAACGAGAGCCGGATGCGGGTTCGAATCCCGCCACGCGCCCAAATCAAACCAATCGCACAACGCACGATGAATAAAGAAGACAGAAACAAGCGCACCGACATAAACAGCCCGAATGGCTGCACGGGCAGCGTACTCGGACTTGCCGAACTCCTCGGAATAAGCCATGGCAAAATGCGCACTCTTATCGGCCACCTATGCGCCGCGGGGCTGATAACGAGTAAATCATCGAACAAAGGAACGGAATTCCGACTTACTGACCGCGGCGAACAGGTATTGAATTTCACATCGGCAGACGTCGACGATTTTTCGACCATTCTGTCGGTTATCCAACGGCCTTTCGGCATAGCTATTTTACATATCATCAAACAACTAACGCACAACGCACAATGAAAAACAACATCGAAAACGGGATTTACATTCCCGACGACCTCCGCAGACTTTTTAGCATCGACGAGTGGATGCAGCATGCGCATCCCGAAACCGCACGGACCGTCGTACTGGTAACCGATTCCGGAATGCTCGAAATCGCCAAAGAAGACCTGCCGGGCGGATTCAATTTCGAGGGCGCACAGAAAGCTGCCGCCGAATACCGCGAGGGCTTCCGCTGCGCAACCCGTCACGAGGCGATAGAAATGTACGACGCCCGGTTCCGGGGCCTCGACGAAGCGTTCGAGAAGATCGGCGGCAAGCCCGCTACAAACATCTACTGGACGAGCGAGGCCGACCCCGATCCGGAGTACAATTCCAACCTCGCGTTCATCTACAGCGGCTCCACGGGCAACGTGCTCGACAACAACAAGTATAACGCGTTCGCCGTGCGTCCGGTTTCCGCTTTCAAGAAATAGTTTCACAGTTTAATCATTCCCGCGCCCATTGAAAGGGCGCGGGGTTAACGCCCAAAAATCAAATAGAAATGAAAAAAGGCACTATTATCAAACGCACCGACTATGTGGCGACAATGCTCGCTATCCCCGTCGGAGAAGAACACGAATTCACGCTGACAGGGCGCGACTACGCATCGTACATGAATGCCGTTAGCCGTTTCAACAAAAACGGCAAAGCGAAATTCGAGGCCCGCACCGCTTCGGCCTCCACCATTGTAATTAAACGCCTTTCGTAATATGTCGCTCCCCGAATTATACGAATTGCAGCATTGCCTCGTCCACGTCGCCGATGTCGTTGCTTGCGCAATCATCAAGCGCCAGCAACCCGCTGCCGACCTCGTAACGAAGCGCGCGCTGTATCGGGAATTCGGCCGGGGCTGGGTCGATAAGCATATCGCCCCGAATGGAAAAATCGAGGGCAAGCGATTCGGAACGGCCCCGAATTCACCGATCAAATACAGCCGCACGGAATTCGTCGCCTTACTCGAAGCCGAGCGCCTGCAACGCGCAGAAATCATCGGCAAATATGGACAGCAGGAGACAAAGAAAGAAAATAACGAACAAGTCCAACCGATAAACCCCCGCCAAGATGTGGTCAAAGCCGAATCACCCCAACGCGTCGAAAAAAAGAGCGCAAGCGCCCCAGTCATCGCCGACCTCGGCCAGTCTGCGCCAAAAAAACGCAGGAAAAAAGGTCGAAAAAAGAGTTCAAAACCGACAAAGAAACCAATGGGATATACAGGATCGGGCGCATTGGCCCATTCCTCGGCCTATGCAATGCCTGTATTTCACCACATATAAAACCAAAGACATGAAAACCAAAATTTTAGCTATCCCGTGGTGGCTGTCGCTGGTCGCGCTCGGCGGAGCGATGGATGCAGACCCGATTTCATGGGTCGCCGTCGCCGGAACATTCGCGGCGTTCGTAACGCTTTCCGCAGTCATAATCAGAGAACAAAGGAAAACCGCATAATAACCAATCATCACAAAACGCACGATGCTATGAACATCAAGATCAAATCAATTACCCTGCGCAATTTCAAAGGACTGCGCGACGTATCGTTCGATTTCGACGGCCGTAACGCCATGATCATAGGCGACAACGGTACGGGAAAGACAACCATTTTCGACGCCTTGACGTGGGTACTGTTCGGCAAGGATTCGCACAACAGTACCGACATCGACATCAAGACAATAGACGCCACGGGCGAACCGATGCACCGCGCCGAGCATTTCGTCGAGGTGGCATTGGACGTGGACGGCTCCACACAGACGCTGCGCCGCACGTACCGCGAGATTTGGAGCAAGCCGCGCGGGTCGTCCGATCTGCGTTTCGTCGGACACGAAAGCGCATTTGCCGTCAATGGCGTGGAGGTCGGAACCAAAACGGCATACGACAAAATCATTTCGGAATGGATAAACGACGACGTATTCCGAATGCTGACCGACCCGATGTATTTCAATACTCGCGTCGACTGGAAAGGCCGCCGCGCCGCACTTTTAGCCCTCGTCGGGGATAACATCGACCGCACGGCGATACAGGCACAGTTTGCCGACCTGCTCGCGGAAATGAACGGCGAACCCCTCGCAGATTTCAAAGCGCGACTGGCGGCCGAAAAGCGCAAGAACAAAAAGGAACTCGACACGTTCGCCCCGAAGATCGAAGCATATCAAAACACGATGCCGCCGACGGAAGACTACACAGCGCTGGAACAGGAAATCGTGCAACGCGAATCTGTGGCCGCAAACGAGATCGTTGCCTACCAACGGCAAATCGACGCACTCGACGCGCAGATCGCCAACGCATCGAAAATAGACGAAGAAACGCAGGCCGCCCACGACCGAAGACTGAAAAAGGTGCTCGACATCAAAAAGTCGTTGTCCGAATGTATCGACGCACGACTGACTGCCGCCCGTCGGTATAACTCCGACCGCGACGCGGCCATCATGGACGCACAGGAGAAAGCGGATTCAATTCTGCGCGAAATCGAGAAAACCGAAACGACGGCAAACTCGAAACGGGACACCCTCGAAGCCTGCGTAAAGAAGCAGGCGAATATCAAATCGGCGCTCGATACTATGCGTGCGAAATACGAGGCCGAGAAAAAGGCGGCATTTGAATATGTCGACACGACCACCTGCTACGCCTGCGGCCAGCCGTTACCCACCGAAACCATCGAAGAAGCCCGCCGCGCGGCCCGCGAGAGCTTCGAAAAGCACCAGCGCGAAATACTCGACAAGTTGATCGCCGACGCCAATCTCGAAAAGGACACTTACAGCAAGTTAACAAAGCTGGTTTCGACCACCGAACAGGAAATCGCAATGCTCGATCAACGCCTATCGCAACTGCGTGCGGAACATCACGCTGCGACGCTGGCTATCACAACCGCGAAAGACGTTCCCGCAATCGACCTCGAAACGGAGGAAGAACAGGCGAAATTATCCCCCGCCTACCGGAAACTCACCGAGGAACTGACCCGCGAGCAAGCCGCCCTCGAAACCTCGGCAACCACGAAAATCACGGCCGCTACGCTCACGGCACGCCGCCGGGATATATCCGCACAGATCGACACGGTGCGTCAGAACCTCGCAACCGCAACCGCCGACCTACGCCGTCGCCTTGCCAACAAGGAGCGCACAACGGAAATTCAGCGATTGATAGACGAAACCAAAGCTACCGAAAAGAAGATCGCCGAACGTATAGCCGAACTCGAACGCCTCGAATTTGCGGCGGCGGCCTACACGAAAGCAGACATCGAAGCCGTCGAAGCGGCGATAAATTCGCGGTTCGACCTCGTGCGCTGGCGAATGTACGAACAGACCATCGAGGGCGCAGACGTCGAAACATGCGTCGCCACCATCGACGGCGTGCCGTTCAACTCGCTGAACAGCGCCGGGCAGGTACTCGCCGGGCTTGACATCATTCGCACGTTCTGCCGCTACTACGGCGCAACCGCACCCGTCTTCATCGACAATGCCGAAAGTATTTCGCAGACCGACTTTGCGCTCGATTCGCAGGTCATTCGCCTGCAAGTGGTCGAGGGGGCTGCGCTCGAACTTAAAACAGCGTAACGACATGGCACAGATCGTCAGCAACGAAAAAGGATTCAAGGTTATCCACGTCGAAACGCTCGACATGTGGGCCATCGGAAGCCCCACGAAATGCGACTACTGCACGGCGGATATGGCGACCCCTGACGGCGGCTATTACATCGCCGTACTGAATAAGATATACTGCCCGCAATGTTATAAACGCTGGCTTTCCGAGGCTCGCCGCCACCCGCAGGACGCCCCTATTGAAGACCGCAACTACAACACGTATCGTCAAATCTTTTATTTCAAATAACTATGGCACAGAATAGCAATCAGAACGGAGCGCAGACCGCCCCGGCGACGCAATCGAAAGCGATTGCCGCAATGAAAGATGAACTTGCGAACAGCGTCCTGCGACGCATCGAGGAGCTGCAAGCAAACGGCGGACTGGTCGTCCCGAAAGACTACGCCGTAACTAACCAAATGAACCTTGCATGGCTTCGTATCTCCGAAATGCTTTGGGAGGATTCCAACAAAGTACAACGCCCGGTTTTGGAGGTCGTAACCAAAGCGTCGGTGGCAAATTCGCTGCTCGACATGGTGCTACAAGGCATGGATATTCAGAAGAAGCAAGGGTATTTTATCCCGATCAAAAACAAGGCGTCGGGACAACTCGAACTGACGTTCTGGCGGTCGTATTTCGGCGACGAGAAACTGGCCCGCGCGCAAGGCATGAAGAAAGTCCGTTCGGTCATCGTCTACGAGGGTGACGAATTCGAATACATGTATACGGAGGACGGCGAAACCAAAGTAACGAAACACGTTCCGAGCCTGTCGAGAATCGACAAAGACAAGATCGTCGCCGCTTACGCCGTAACGACTATGGCCGACGGCTCGCACTCGACGACGATCAAGACGATGACCGAAATCCGGCAGGCGTGGATGCAAGGCGCGACGCGGGGTAACTCGCCTGCGCACCGAAATTTCACCAGCGAAATGGCCGGGCGAACAGTCGAGCGTTCCGCCATGAAACACATCATCAACTCGTCGTCCGACGCATGGCTGTTGAGCGAAGACGAGAAAGAACGCCGCGTAACGAACGAAACGGCGGCCGCGCCCGCCGGGGCAAATATCGAAGAAGCAAAATTCGAGGAGGTTGCCCCGGCCGCAATCGCAGCACAATCGGCCGCACCTGCCGAAACGATGCCGCCGATTCCTACGCCGACGCCCGTTCCACGCGAGGAGGTAACCGAAGAGGCAGCCCCCGCTGCCATTGAAGACGACCCGTTCAACGTGTAACCCTATGAAGCTGCACGTCATATCCTCGTCGTCGGCTGGCAACTGTTACGTTTTGGAGAGCGAAGCGTCTGCACTCGTCATCGAGTGCGGCGCATCGCCCGAAACGATGTTCGCCCGAACCGGTATCGACGCCCGAAAATTCGTCGGTGCGATAGTAACGCACGAACACGGCGACCACGCAGCCTACATCGGCAAATACGCCGACCGAGCAATCGACGTCTACGCCTCACGGGGAACGCTCGCGGCGTGCCACATCGACAAGACGCACCGCGCACACGCATTGCGACCGATGCAGTCCGCAATGGTCGGCGATTTCGTCGTCCGCGCGTTCGACGTGAAGCACGACGCAGCGGAGCCGTTCGGGTATATTATCGAACACGAGGAGTGCGGGAAGATTCTTTTTGCCACCGACACACATTTTATTCGGTATAACTTCAAATCCCTGCGGCTGAATCATATTCTTATCGAGGCGAATTATTCACAAGAGGAGTTAGACGAAAACATCGCTCGCGGGACGATTAACCCGGCGCAGGCAGCGCGCGTGCGAATGTCGCACCTATCCATCGGGGCGGCGTGCGATATGGTCAAAGCGAACGAAACGGCGGAACTTTCGACAGTCGTTCTGCTTCACCTATCGAACGCAAACAGCCTTGCCGATGTCTTTGCCGCGCAAATGCGCAAAACAGCCCGTTTTGCGCGTGTATTCGTGGCGGACAAGGGTTTAATCGTCGCACTCAACAAAAGCGAAATTTAACGGCTCAAATCAGCAGCAATGGCAAACAAAACAAATACTGGTTGGGTGCGGTTGTATCGCAGTACGCTCGGATGGGAGTGGTTCGACGACCCGCTCACACTGCAACTGTGGGTCGTTTGTCTGCTCAAGGCGAATTACCTGCCTACGAGATGGCGAGGAGTGGAAATCAAACGCGGGGCTTTCGTTACATCCGTCGATGGTTTGTGCGCAGAAACAGGACAGACGACGCGACAGATCAGAACCCGTTTAGCTCGTTTGCAGGCATCCGGCGAAATATCCGTCTGTGCGACAAACTGTAAAAGCATTATAACAGTTTGTAAATTCGACACTTACCAGCCATTAGAAAATGAAAACGACAAACGACCGACAAACAGTTACGAGGGTTTGCGGAGGGTAGCGGGAAAGAAAGTCGCCAAAATCGACAAACCAAACGACAAACCGAAAACACATATAATTAACAGTAATACAGAAGATTATAGTGATAACGCCGAACAAAACGACAAACAGAATGACAATCAATCGACAAACGACCGACAAACGCAACTGTTTTCAAGCGACAACAGTATAAGAATATATAAAGAAGAATATAAAGAATTAAAAGAATCTCTTTCTTCGCGCGCACGCGCGACAGAGGCAGAGAGAGAGACATTTTTCGAAATTTTCTTTTTCAAGAATTTCATAAATCCCGATTACGAGGTCGAACGGTTCTGCGCTAATTACGAGGCGTCGGGCTGGATTCGTAAAAACGGACAAACAGCTACCGACCGCCCGGCACTTGCGCGGACATGGACACAAGAGGATAAAAACGCCGCTCCGCGTTTCAACGCCGATTTTCTTGCGAAATATCGACGTTTCTACGGTCTCGTAAAGCAAACGAATCCGGCGCTTGCGCCGATATTCATTCACGATCTGGAACTGGTATTTATCGACGCCGAGCGTAAACGGCTGACGTTCCGCTGCACGCGGCAAATGGTCGAAGCCGTCGAGGCCAACATCCGGTTCTTTCGGGATAACTTTTTCGACAAACATTTCGCGGGCTGGACGCTACACTACCAAACCCCGCGAACCTAAAAATCAAACGCACGATGAAAAACAAAAACGACAAACGGGGCAAGGCCCCGGTGAATTTCTACGACAGAATCGCCGAAATGCTCGGCAAGGCAGCTATTCCGCAGACGATCACGGTCGAGGCGGACGGAGTTTCGCCCGAAACATTTTCAGCGGCGGGAATCACGAAACGCGAACTGTATGCCGCCGTCGCAATGGCAAGCCTCGCACACGCCATCGTAACCACCCCACCCGCCAAAGGCGGCAGGCTTCGTTCAGACTGGGCGCGCCGCGTGGCTACACAGGCCGCAGAATTAGCCTACCACCTCGACGAAGCGCTCGGCGAAATTGAACGAAACGACGAACCCGCAAAAGATTCAAGACGATGACGAACGACCAGATCAAGGAGAGAATTCGCAAAGTGCTCGCGCTGGCCCAGCAAGGCGACGGCGGCGAAATGGAGACAGCGAAAATTCAGCTTGCCGCGATGCTCGAAAAATACGGCCTTCGCCTCGAAGACATCGCATCAGACAAGCGGGAAACATGCTATTTCAAGTATAAAAACGTTGATGAGCGGCGATTGCTTATCGCTATACTGTTCAACACGTTCGGGTCTGACGCCGAGTTCATCCAGCACGCGACGTACTGTGCCGCCAATAAAACGGTTCGGGTTGATCTTACGCAGGTTGAGAAAATAGACATCGCCAATATATTTGAATACTATCGAAAGGTGTTCGCCCGCGAACGACGTGCAATGCTTAAATCCTTATTTCCGGCATTCATGAACAAATACGGCCTATTCGATATTGCCGAACGAGAAGATGAGCAGCCCGCGGGCAAGCTATCGCCCGACGAACTGCTCCGAATTCTAACTATTATGCGCAGCATGGAATCTCCGTCGTATCGAAAACAATTAACCGAATAGCTCTATGAAAATTCTGCATTTACCTCTCAAAAAGGAGTGGTACAACGCCATCGAAAATGGCGATAAGCGCGAGGAGTACCGAGAAAGAACAGCATATTGGTTCCAAAGGTTGATGCAATGGGCGGACGGTAAACCTATTAGCAAAATATCCGCAGAACGCATTATGGAATATCCGATGGGTGCTTTTGAATGGGGTCCGCAATTCAAAGACTATGGCGCAGTCTGCTTTTCTTACGGCTATACCCGCCGCCGAATGCTATGGGAATGCAAAGGTATTGATTTCGGACAAGGCCGCCCGGAATGGGGCGCGCCCGATCACGAAACATTCATTATCAAACTTGGGAACCGACTGAACGATGATAAATTACAGTAAAGATTTCGCCGAATGGCGGAAATGGCGCGACGAACAAGGCTGGCCGCCCATCTACGACGACCCGGCCGACGCGGGTATCGAAACGGAATTCCGGGTCGGGCAGCAAGTGTCGTTCACGAACGAATACGGCGTCCGGTTCGAACCGTTCGAAATACTTGGATTCTGCAAGCCTACGCCGGAACTGCCCGATAGATGCGTCTACATCAGTTGTGACTGCCACTGGTTTCCCAAGAAACTCGAATCGTTAAAACCGTATCGGAAATGAAAGACATTCATCACACCTGCCGATGCACCGGGCAGCAGTTTACGTTCAAAGAGTGGTGCGCATGGATTGAAAGCCACGAAAAAGCCGGACGGGATAGTGGCAAATTCGTGGCGTTATCGCATAATGGTTTTGATTTCAACATCCACGACGTATGCCTAACGCCTAACAGACCTGTCCGGTTATTCAACGCCCATTGTATCGTGGAGGTCAAAACGGCACAGTCGCCGAACGGACGCTGGGATTACGGATTGGACGTTAATCTGCACAATTCAGGGCATTATGTCGGGTCGGGATTCGTCGACGATGCAAAAAAAGGCTACCCAACGGAAGCCACCGCGATTCTTGCCGCCCTGCTCGATGCCCGCAAATCAGCCGAACGCGAACTGGCGAACTGTTCCGGTCGCTCCCGGTTGAATCCCGATAACGAGGACGACGAAGACGGATTCATCAAAGACAGCACGCTGGCCCGATACATTCGGAATATCATCAAGCAAATCGACGATCAGCGCCGGGCAACGGCGTTCAAACAACTAAAACTTTTTTAAACAATTATGGGCTGTGATATTCATATTCACCTTGAGTACAAACTTAAAAGCAACAATGGTGATTTTAGTTCTTGGACAGTCAGTCCGTTGCGAATCGACGCAAACTATGAAATGTTTGCGCTTATGGCAGACGTTCGGAACGAAGACGGCAAATTTATCCCCGTGGCGAAACCGCGCGGAATTCCTTTCGACGCATCGTATTTAACGAAGGTCCATTACCGAAACGAACGTAACGACGCACATTCAATGTCGTGGCTTTCCTCCCGCGAGTTTGGCGAGGTCTTGCAGCGGTATTCCGACGATGATTTATGCCCCGATTATCGGGCGTTGTATGGAGCTATGCAGGCATTGGAAGAACAGGAGTGTTTCGATGTAAGAATTGTGTTTTGGTTCGATTGTTAACAAAAGATTATGACACGACATGTAGAATCGCACTTACAGCGAATGTGCGTCAGTTGGTTCCGGCTCCAATACCCCACCGTCGGCAAACTCCTGTTCGCCGTCCCGAACGGCGGCGCACGGAGCCGAACGGAAGCCGCGATAATGAAAGCCGAGGGCGTAACCGCAGGCGTCGCCGACCTTATCCTGCTAATCGGGCGCGGAGGCTTCAACGCCCTATGTATCGAAATGAAGACCACCGACCGACGTTCTGCCCTATCGGACGCACAAATCGAATGGCGTTCACTCGCAATCACGAACGGAAGCAGACACGCCGTCTGTCGGACGTTCGAGGAATTCCAGTCGGAAATTCGCTGGTACATGGCGCGTCCGGCGAATAGCGAACCGCGGGACGAAATCACCTGTGTCCGCCCGATAGTTCCGCCATCCATCGAAGAGATCGAACGAGAGTTTGGGAAAATCAGACGACGCAAAGTCAATCATCAACCAACAAAAACCACAAAGCAATGACAACGCACAACCCGAAATTCAGAGGAACACCCGGCCCGTGGCGGGTCGACGGACACGTCGGCGGAAACGGCATCGTAAACTATTCAATCGTTTCGATTTCCGGCGACGCTGTCGGCTGCGCTCCCGTCGCAGAGGTGCTGCGCAATAACCCGCGCCCGATGCCGGAGCAACGCATCGAGGCCAACGCCCGACTATTGGCCGCCGCGCCCGACCTGCTCGCTGCGCTTGAATCCCTCGTCGGGATATTAGAGCCGCACAAACTGACCCCCTATTGGTCTATGCGCGAAAAGGTAAACGAGGCGAAACGCACCATTGAATACATCTATCAATCAAACCATCAATAACTATGAAAACAGTCGAAGACCTTAACAGACTTATCCGCGACGAAATCGCGGCCATCGAAGCACTCCGAAGCGAAGACGAAAAAATATGGTCGGTTCGGGGGGGGGTAACAGAGGCCGACGCAAAACGCAGCAAGAAGATCCGCCGCATGATCGGCGACCACAACAACGAAATCGCCCATCTGCGCCGCCTTATCCGCTTTGTCGAAGCAACCCCGGAAGAGGGTGTGCGAATGATGCTCGACCAGTTGCGCGGGCAGGTAGAACGAATCGCCGCATCTGCCGACCGCTACAAATTGAAAGAGCAGAAAAAAGAGTACCTGACACGCGCAGGCGCGCAACTCAAACACACGCAAATCGCCGAACTTGAATTCTTACTACAATGAACAACAAAACCATTATTCCGGAAAGAGGCTCCAAGCAGGAGCGATGCGCGTTCTGCGGCAGCACGAAGATTTACAAATACGACGGTTACTGTCGCCCTGTCTGCGAACGATGCGCCAACAGAGGAGGTCGGACATACGTTCGAAGCGGGGAGAAGATCGGCCGTAACGAACCGTGCCCGTGCGGTAGCGGATTGAAATACAAACGATGTTGCGGAAAATAATTATAACCACAAATAACTCAAACCCCAAAAGATAGACATGAGAACAGACAAATGCCCGAAATGTGGCGAAGAATTAGTAGAGTGCGAAAACTGCGAGAATGTGGGTTGCCCCGACTGCGACGGATTTGTAGTAACCAGCTACGATGTTCTCCTATGCCCAGAATGCGCTGCCTCTTGCGAGAATGATTGCAACAAGATGCGCGCCGTCGGTTGCGGCAGTTGCTCCCTATTTTCAGAAGAAAACGACGAGGGGCAAGGCTGGTGCGAGCTTCATCAGGAACCCGTGTGCTTCATTGATAAATGCAGCGACCGGATTTCGAAAGTCTGACCGCTGATAAAATCTTAATCAAAAGCGTGTATTATTTACACGCTTTTTACATATCTTTGTGCTGGTAACCAATACAGAGTAAACGCATACCGAGCCTATGAAAATTCCGCAAACTATCGAAATGCAGGTCGGCGCGCTCAATACCAGCGAGCACAACCCGCGACAGATCACCGAGGACGATTTCGCCGAATTGGTGAAATCGCTGCTATTGCTGCCGAAAGGCTTGTATTATCGCCCCGTCGTCGTGGACGACCGGAATATCGCCCTTGCCGGGAATATGCGCCTGCGGGCGCTGAAATACATTCACGAACTCGGATTCGACGACCTCGCGGACATCCTGCGGGCGTCGTATCGGTTCCGGCATTTCGACGAGGCGAAACAATCCGCGCTACTGAACTACTGGCGCGAATGGCAGATGCACCCGACTGTGCCGACGCTTTACGCCTCGGAACTCGACGAAGACGAGCAACAGCAGTTTATCATCAAAGACAACCTATCGTTCGGCACGTTCGATATTGACATGCTGGCGAACGAGTACGACATCGCGGCGATCATCGACGACGGTATTCGACATGCTGCTCGACTATTTCAATTCCGCCCCGATGCTGACCCTTGCAATCGGGCAGGGAGGCGATTATATCGGCGGCGAAAAAGCGACGAGATTCAACGACGGAATACAGCCGATGCGCAAGGCCATGAATTCGTTTATCTGCTCCGTCGACCGACCGTTCCAGTTCGTCGGACGCATCAACGAAGACGTGAATACATACGTCTTACAGGGGTCGCGGGGGGGGGTATTTCTGTCCATCCTACAAATCGGCCTCGACCAACTCGAAACGCAAAGCAACAGCGGCGGCATGACGGAATTGTACTTGGACGCGGGCACATATGTAAAGAGTTTCTACACGGTCATGTATTGCCCGTCATGCGTGGTTGTTTCGGCAATGGGAACCGCCCATCGGCGGCTGCATCATCACATCAGATGGCGATACGCCGTGCCGAAGATATTGCACGAATCGGTTAAAAAGTAACGACTAATGGCATCACACCCAAGCAACAACAAATCGGCGAAAGACCGCCGGAATGCACGTCTGCCGCTCGTGTCGCATCTGCGCCTCGAACGGCGTATGCCGTTCCGTCAGATCGCCGCAGAGGTCGAGCGGCAGTTGGGGTATTCGGTAACTCCGAAGACGATCAAGACCGATTGGGATTTACTCGTCAGCGAATGGCGGGCCGAAGCCGCGAGCAACACGCAGCAGGCGTGCGACGAGGCGCTGATGGAATGCGACCGCGCCATCGCGGAACTGTGGCGGCTATACGAAGCCAGCAAGCAGAAACGAGTTGTCAAGCGGGAAAAGGTTCGCACGGCACTCGTCGATATAAACACGTTCGGAAACCCTGTCGTCGGCAAGCCTCTCGACGCCCCTGTCCCACTCGAATCGGAAACATCGAGCGTAACGGAGGAACCCGTCGGCGACGTGCGAATCCTCGCCGAAATCCGCAAATGGGAAGAACGCCGCGACAAACTGCTCGGCCTCGACAAGGTACAGGTCGACATCACATCGGGCGGAAAAGAATTCAAGGGCTTTTCGTCGGTGTTGCCCGTCATGCCGGGTGTCGACGAAATCGTCCGCCGTATCGACGAGGAACGCGAACGGAAACTATCGGAAGAAGACGAATAACGCATGTTTACCGACGGACTACAACAGCGCGAGGAACAGCAACGCGTCAACTACAAACAGTTGCTTGCCTACCGCCACTTGGCCGACCCGCGAATCCGATACGTCGTCTACGGCGGCGCAGCGGGCGGCGGCAAATCGTGGCTGGGGTGCGACTGGCTTATGCGTTGCTGTTGGGCGTTCCCGAAGACGCGCTGGTTCGTCGGTCGAAACAATATCAAGGACAGCCGCGAATCCGTGCTGGTCACGTTCGGCAAGGTCGCCGATTCCTACGGATTCACGGACTACCGGATAACGGACGACGGCATCAAGTTTACGAACGGGTCGGAAATCGTGCTGCTCGACTTGACATTCTATCCGCAGAAAGACCCGATGTTCGAGCGACTGGGGTCGAAAGAGTTTACAGGCGGTTGGATAGAGGAGGCCGGAGAGGTTCATTATATGGCCTACGAGGTACTGAAATCCCGAATCGGGCGACACCTCAACGAGGAATACGGGCTGGAAGCGAAGATGCTCATAACCTGCAACCCGAAAAAGAATTGGTTGTATAAGCATTTCTACAAACCGCATATCGACGGAACGCTACCGAAAGACTGCGCATTCGTTCAGGCATTGGTCTACGACAACCCGTTTATCACACCCGATTACATCCGAACGCTCGAATCAATCGGCGTCAAGTCGATTCGGCTACGTCTGCTGCTCGGCAAATGGGAATACGAGAGCAACGCAAACCAACTCGCCGACTACGACGCTATTCTCGACTGCTTTACGAACGAGCGGCAGACGGGCGACGGCGTGCGGCGCATTAGTGCCGACCTTGCCATGAAAGGCCGTGACCGCTTCGTCGCTTTCAACTGGACGGGAATGGCGGCTAAACTCGCCATCGACAAACCGTACAGCACAGGCAAGGAGATTGAAACCGACCTGCGCGACGAATCGAGGCGGCACGGCGTCCGGCGCTCCAACATCATTGCCGATTCCGACGGACTTGGGCAATACCTCGATTCGTATTTGGAGGGCATCAAGACGTTCCACGGAGGAGCGCCCGCGCCGGATAACACATATTTCAACCTCAAATCGCAATGTGCGTTCAAACTGGCGGAGGTTATCAATGCGGGGTTGCTCTGCATCGACTGTCCGGAAGAACTGCAATCGACCATTGCCGAAGAACTGGAAGCCTGCCTTGTCGCCCGCGACGTCGACGCCGATACGAGCAAGAAACGAATCATCGACAAACGGGAGATGAAAGCCGTACTTGGACGGTCGCCCGACTATTTCGACCCATTGATGATGCGCATGTATTACGAAATCGTCCCGCAGCCGAAAGGAATGCGCGTGCACGTCGGGCGCCTTTCATGAAAAGCTGTTTTCGGGCTGTTTCTGCTGGTAAAATTTGACAGACGAATAAACTACCGTCACGACGGCAAAAGTGGATTAAACAGAAAAACTGATGAAAATAACAATCAAGAAACGGACGGCCCGACAGGTGCTCGCTATCGAACGAGCGCTGACACCCGAATCGCGTGCAGCATTGCAAACCCTGCCGAAACCGGACAAAGTGTGCGGCGTGCACACGCCTCGGAACCTCAACGATCTGACCATCGGTGACTTGTTCAGCTTACAGGCAGACGGGGCGCACGCCCTTATAGAGCGAATCGCAGCCGTCATTCTGAAAGTACATCCCCGGCGCTGCTACAACGAACGGGCGGACAAGATGCTCGGCTTCGTCTTTTGGGTCGGCCGGGAGTTGGAGCGCATCGCAGCGTTGTTCGCAAGCACAAGCAACCAGCCGACGCCCGAAGAGATCAAAGCCGGAATAAACGACCTTGATTTCGGGCCGTTCGGCATCATCGACTGGTACGCCCACCGACAAGGCTACCAAGACCAGAACGACGCCGCAAAGGTGGCATGGGTGCGCGTCTGCGAATGTATGCGAATCGACAACGAGCGGATCGCCTTTGAACGGCGTTTGCGCGAAATAATGGCCAACAAAAACCAATAGACCTATGGAAAAAACGACAGTCGAAAACAAAGTCAAGGAGATCGCCGGGGCGATGGGCCTTACCTATCTGTGCGAATCGTGGTTCCGCGCTAATCAAGCGTTCGACCGATTCCGGCGTCAAGGAGAGAACCGCGAGGTTACACACCCCGACGGCCTTACGCTGCCCGCCTGCCTCTATGTGCAACCCGTGGCGGGTTTTCTGAATTTCACACCGCAGGGCTTCGTGCGTGATGCCCCGTCGTGTCTTATCTCCTTTGCCGACGCTATGCCGTTCGACTACAAAGGAGCCGAAGCGCAGGAGATCGCCGAGCGGCTGAAAGGTCTTGCCGTGCGATTCATCGTCGCTGTAAACGAAAGCGGCTTTTTCGTTCCAGTCGACGGGCAGATCAATTACCGCGTCGTGTTCGACAAAATGGACGCAAACCTATGTATCGTAACGCTGTCGCTGACGCTCCAAGAACAGGCGGGTGTCTGCTTCGATTACGGCTTGTAGCTATGGACGTACAGAAAATAGAACTCGAAGCCGACCGAATCGTCGCCGAAGAACTCGACCGGGCACGGCAGAAGATCATCGAAAACCACGTCGCCGCGGGACAACAGACGACGGGCGCGACTGCCGACAGCATCACGATAACCGTAACGACCAACGGCGGCGTAACCACGGGAACGATGGACGCCCGCCCATATTTTGCGGCACTCGAAACCGGCACGCAACCGTGGCTGTCGCAGCATTTTCGCCGACGCCGCGACGGGTCGGTCTATCCGTCCGCCCCGAAATGGTTTATCGACATCATCGCGGGCTGGGCCGCAGCAAAGGGTGTCGACATTTCGGCTTGGGGAGCAGCAACCAAGATAATGACGGAGGGGTCAGCACTATTCCGTAACGGCGGCCGCGAAGACATCTTCACGCCCGAAATAGCGGCCCTGTCCGACCGTATCGCCGACAGACTGGCAGGGCTTTTCGATGCGCAGATCGTTGAATCAATTTTAAGACAATAGACCATGAGCAGAACATTCACACACAGCAGTACGGGAACAGTAGTCGAATACCCCAATGCAACGCATTTCGCATTCGTCCCCGCGATTTTCAAAATCACGAAAATCCCCACCGAATACAACAAATTGGAAATGGTCTTAACCGACCGCCAAGCGCAGCAATCGTACAGCGAAGAGCGCGAGCCGTTCAATGGGGCTGCATATTTCGATATACGGCGGTATCTGCAACTGTTATTCAATAACGTTGCGCAGGGAGTGATTGATTACAGCAAGGGGTTTGTCGATTCCCCGCTCAAAAAAACTGTCTATGCTACAATATACTGGTATAGCAACGGCAGTCAATTCTATCTCGGCACATTTGGAATAGACGCTATATGGGGCGCAATATCCGCCCGCGAATCATCCGGCGGAATCATGCGTCGCAAATGGTTCGTCCGCTATCCGTTCACGGTGGACGTCTTCGCCAAGAACGGAACATCATTCGACGTGCTGATCGACGGCAAACAGTCCGACATCATGTTTTACAACCACAACGAAGACGCGGAAGGTGCGACCCCATACCATCGCTATCTGCTGAACCCGGCGAAAGCGATTGACCCCTCGACCGTCGTTCGCTCGGTGCATATCGCAGTACCGCATAGCCTCGTATTGAAAAATGACGAGGAGGCCGTCGGGATGGTCGCCTATACGCTCGATATAGACCGAAGCACAAACGGCGTCTATCTGCGCTGGATAGACCAACAGGGGCGCTATTGTTACTACCTGTTCAAGGAGATCGGCAGCGCGTCGACCGTTTCGGCATCCTCGACATGGGAGCGTAACGACATGAATGTCCCGACCGCCTACATCGACGGTGTGAATGTCGAAACGTCAGTCCGGCAAAGTCTATCCCGGAAAAAGACCCGTTCGCTGGGGGCAAAGCTGGTCGATTCCGAAACGTATGATTTCCTGCTCACACTGGCGCAATCGGTCGTCGTGGACATCTTCGACGGGTACGACGCCAACGACGCGCCGCTGTGGCATCGCGTCAATATCGTTGCTGGCAGCTACGAGAAGACAACGAAACATTACCAAGATTTCATTTTCTCAATCGAAGAACCCGCGCAGAGCGCACAAACGCTGTAACCATGACAGAGGAATTATATATCAACGGCGAAACCGTCGACCTTAAACCGGATGCGGCGACGACCCTCAACTACAAATCCAACCTGCTCGGCGACATATCGAAAATTACGTCGTCGAACTCGCAGACGATTCAATGCCCGAAGACGACGCGCAACCGAAAGATATTCGATAATCCGGGGGCGCCCGCTTATGTGTCCGATAAGCGATACAACCGATATTCGGCGCGCCTCGTTCGGAATGGAATCGAGATCGTCCGTGTCGGATATGCCGTGCTGCTATCTTCGTCGGAAACCTACGAAATCGCGCTTTATTGGGGTGTGATGGCAAACTTTCAGGCGTGGGTAGACAAAGCGGCCAAGTTGAACGAGCTGACCGGAACCGAGGCGCTGACGTGGGGCGCAAATATCACGGCAACATCCTTGTCGCAAATGAAATCCGCCGGATATGGATACGCAAAATACGACTGCGGCGTATCGAATACCAGTCTTGTCAATATTCACCCCAGCGTCACGGCGTGGTGGATTCTCAACAGGATAGCAACGCAGGCCGGATTCACTTTCGAAATACCAGACAAACACAAACTGGCGCTTCGAGGGATAGCGATTCCGTGTTTGAGCCGGAACGCATCGGCGGCGAGCAACCAAGCAGAAGCTATTCGTGTCAGAGAATCGTCGTATAGCGATTATTTGCGATGGATACCGTCAGGCGGTTTTTTAAGATTCGCCCTTGAAAACCCCAACAAAGAGGTAGACAAGCATAGTATTCTCGATTCGGACGATGTTACCAAAATATGCGTCGTTGATAATGCGTCCCAAATCCACATCTCCATTCAAGACGATACGGCCGCAATGGTTACTGTGTGGACTTATTCGAACAATTCGACCGCATTCAGCGACCGCATCTATATTTGGACGACTCGGTACAACGACAAGGGCGAAACAAATACGCAAATAGCCGTTAGCGTCAGTTCGTCGGCCGTGGAAACCGTATCATCGGGGCCATATAAATATTCTAAAAGATATTATTTCAACCCAATCGAAGAGGTTATAAACTGCGAATCGTATGATTACATCCGGTTATCTCTTCATTTTGGGACAACGGCTGTATACAGCAGCGGATTCGGAAACGGCCGAATAATCATTTATGAAGATTTCGAAAACATCATCTATCCGAGTTTGTACCCAATACCGCAGAACCTGCCCGAAATCTCGCAAATCGACTACATCAAAGCGATCTGCGGAATGCTCGGCATCTTTGCCGTGCCCGACCCCGCAAATGTCAATAATCTGAAATTCGTATCGCTCGACACCTTGCAGGAGAACAAGGTGCAGGCGTGCGATTGGTCGGACAAACTCGCTCGCAGCAATGACGACGAGCCGAAGACCACGGAATACAAAATCAACGATTACTGCCGCAACAACTATTTCAGGTACAAAGAAGACGATACGGTTTCCACGAACGCCGACGGCAATCTGAAAATCGACAGCGAAATTCTGGATGCCGAAAAGACCGTTATAACATTGCCTTTCGCTCCATCGGACGGCTCGACGATACGGCACTACGAACTGAACGACGACGGGACGGCCGTCGACGCCGTCCAAGTCAAAGACCGAATTATGCGCCTTATCAGCGATGGTTCCGGGCTGGCTATGCTTACATTCGACGGCCTCGATTTCACGACCTTACTATCGAAATACTATTCCACCCTATCGCGCCTGCTCAACGGCGTAATAACTATTGCGGAGCAGGTTATGCTGGACGAATACGACTTGAAATCGCTGGACTACTCGATTCCATTCTACCTGCGCCAATACGGGAAATTTTACGGCATCGTCAGCATCCGGTCGACAGCGAACAAAGCCTGCGAGGTCAAGGCCATACAGTTGCCGGAAACGGTTATCGAACAAACGGAACCGGAACGCCCGTCGCAAACGGTGTATATTGGATGGGAACAGAATTTAGCGGCTGTCTATATTACAGCCAGCAAGCCGCCCGCGTCCGATCTCGAAGTCGTTGCCACACCCTACACTTACGAGGGCGTCGCGCTCGGACAGGAGGTAATAACACTCGCAGCCGGACAAACAAAAGCGTCCACATCCCCAGTTACGCGCATTTTCGGCTGGCTCGAAATAAATTCCATCACCCCGGAATACGACGACACATACAGCTACGAAATCGCAGAACAAACACAAACCGAGTAAAGATATGGCAGAAAACACAACAACCCGCGTCGTCGATGTACAAGTCGACAATGCGGAAGCTATCAAGCTGATAGCCGACTATAACGCCAAAATCGAGGAATCAACGGCAAAGGAAAAAGCGCTGCGCGAGGAGATCAAGCGCAAGGGCGAAGCCTCGGCCGCCGACCGCGAAGAACTGGCAAAGCTACGCGCCGAGCAGACGGCCTACAAGCGTGAACTGCGCGAGGTCGAAAAGGAGGTGCAGAACAATATTAAGGCGGCCCGCGAAGCGGAGGGATCAAACCGGAAACTGCGTGCCGAACTGTCGAACCTTACAAAACAGTACGATTCGATGAGCGCAGCCATGCAGAAAAGCGCGGAGGGCCAAGCGCTTAAAAAGCAGATCAACGAAATAACCGACGCGCTGCTCGAATCGGAAGAGGGCACGCAAAGATTCTACCGGAATGTGGGCAACTATCCCGACCTCAAACCGCTCGAAACGCAGTTGGGCGTAATTCGTCAGCAACTCGCGCAGATGAAATACGAGGGCAAAGAAACGACGCAAGAGTATCAAGACCTGCTGGGGGTTGCCGCAAATATGAAAGATGCCCTTGCCGACGTCGAGGCAGGCATCAATGCCGGAGCATCCGACACAGCGCAACTCGACGTGCTCATCAAGGGGACGCAGAATCTTTTGCAGCTATGGGCGCAATGGTCTATACTTTCAAGGCAGTTAGGGGTCGAAAATAAAGACCTCGACAAGGCCATCGGCATTATAACGCAGACACTCGGCGCGCTCGTGGCTATTCAGTCCGTACAGAATATGTTGCAGAAACAGTCTATCGTCATGCAAAAGGCACAGGCGATTGCGACATGGGCGCAGACGAAAGCGGAAACCGCCCGGACATCGGCGATGGCCGCCGGAACGGTTGCCACAAACGCCGGAACCGCCGCTGTTTGGAAATTCACGGCGGCACTCTTCGCAAACCCAATCGGGGTGATCGTCGCGGCAATTATCGCGGCAATCGCGGCCGTTTACGCCCTCGTTAAGGCGTTCAGTTGGTTCAATTCATCGACCGAAAAAGCGAAAGAGAATCTGAAAAAACAGGGCGAAGAACTCGACAAACTCAACAAGAAATACGACGAGCACATCGAGAAGATGAAAGCCCTCGGCAAAACCGACGAGGAAATAACGCTGACGCACCTTGCCCTACTGAAAGACCTTGCTAACAAGCGCGCCGAACATTTCAAAGCGGCGCAGCGGCTCTACAAAAAGGACAGCGAGGAATACAAGGCATCACAAGATGCCAAGAAAAAAGCGGCCGAGGACTACCAGTCAGCGCTGAATGACACAGCGAACCACCTGCGCAGCCTCGCGTCCGCCTATAACGACGCCGCGTTAAAAAAGAAGCTGGGCGCGGTTAAATACGCGACGCAACAAGCCAACGAGGAATTCAAGAATCAGCGCCAACTACTCGTCGAACTGGTGTATGCAGGTAAGGTAGCCAGCAGCGAGGCGAAAGATATTCTTGCAAGCCTCGAAGCTGCGCGCGACAAGGCGATAAAGGAAGCCTACAAAGAAGCCGCAGAAAAGCAGAAACAGGCCCTTGCGACCGAACTTGCCGCCGTGCGCGCAGCGACCGACGCCAAAGTCGCCTTGATGAAAGAGGGTATCAGCAAGCAGTTGACGCAGGAAGAGGTCGCATACCGCCGTCACGTCGCCGATCTGAAAAAACGCCTCGAAACCGAAAAGGGGTTGACAAAAAAGGCGAAAGCGGCGATTCAGCAGCAAATCGAACTGGCCGAACAGCAACACACGTTAAACGTCGAGAAGATCAACCGCGCGGGCCTTGACAAGAAAATCCAGCAAGAGCAGCAGAACATCTCCCTGCGGCTTGCTGCCGTCAAGCAGGGAACCGACGCTGAATATACGCTGAAAGTCGAACAGCTACGGAAACAACAGGAAGCCGAACTTGCCAACGTCGAACTGACCGAGCAGCGAAAGGTTCTCATTCGGGAGAAATACAACAAGCAACTGGATGACCTTTCGAACCAATGGATAAATGCCAATCTGCAAAAACAGAACGACGCCCTGCGGCTCGAATGGGAAAATCGAATCAACGCCGCCGCTGTACAAGGCCAAAACACCCTGCAATTACAGTTGCAGATGCGACAGGCGGAACTCGATGCCTTGCAACAGATGGAGGGCGAAAGCGACGCCGCATTCAAGGCCCGACAACTCGGCGCGCAGCAGGCATACGTTGATGCAAAACGGGCTATCAACGACTACGAGGTGCAGGTCGAACAAGCGAAGCTGGAAGCCCTCGCAGCAGTCACGAACGGCCTATCGGGTTTGCTCGAAGAGTTGGGCGAAGATAATAAGACTTTCGCCGTTTTGAGCAAGACGCTTGCATTGGCCGAGATCGCCATCAACACCGGAAAGGCTATTGCCGCGGGTACGGCGCAGGCTCAAAGCGTCCCATTTCCCGGCAACCTTATCGCAATCGCTACGACTGTTGCAACGATCATGGCGAATATTACGTCGGCGATCAAGACCGTCAAATCGGCAAAATTCTCGACGGGCGGTTATGTGTCCGGGCCGGGAACGGCAACAAGCGACAGTGTACCCGCCATGCTGTCGGACGGCGAATCGGTAAACGCAGCCTTGCCGACGTCTATGTTTGCCCCGATCTACTCGGCGCTAAACCAGCTCGGAGGCGGTGCGCCGATAGTCGCCACGCAGTCGAGCAATCAGATAGCAGGCGAAGATATGCTTGCCCGTGCATTTGCAAAGGGAGTTTCGCAACTCGACATGCGCGTCGGAGTGGATGAAATAACCCGCGTATCCGACCGGGTGAAAGCAGTCGAATCATTAGGCGACTTGTAGCTATGAAAGTGCACGAAATTTTACAACAGAACGCCGATCTGCTCCGGGCGCTTGCTCGCGCAGGCGCCGCCATCGAGGATGTCCGCTACATCCCCCTATGGAGCGACTACGAACGACTGCGCCGCGACGGGTTCAAAGTGGCGTATATCGTCGCCTACTTGTGTGATACCTACGAGGTCAGCGAACGCACCGTCTATCGTATCATCAGGCGGTTCGGCCGCGACGTCAATACGAGCCGCTGACACGTCGTGTCAGTTGATTGTGTCTAAAAGCGTGTATTTATTACACGCTTTTTATTTAGCTTTGTTTCGTAAAATCAAATCTATGGCAACTCTCAAACTCTACAATCCGATTCTTTCCGAAGCGACAAAAGAATGCTACTGGTTCTGCGACGAGGCCGGAACGAGCTTTAAGGACGTGGACGAATTCATCAACGGTATCCCGGCGGGCGACGATAATATCGAATTGCTATTGCACTGCGACGGTGGCGAGGTTAGGGAGGGCTGGGCCATCGTCGACAAGTTGCGGAGCACGGGCAAGAAGATAACCGCGACCATCGAGGGGAACTGTGCGTCGATGGCTACCGTCGTTTTGCTGGCCGCCTCCGAACGCCGAGCATACCCGCACGCCTCGCTGCTCATTCACAAGCCCTACTTCCCCGAATACACGCTTGCCAATGCGTACCGCGCCGATGATCTCGAATCGCTGGCCGCCTCATTACGGGACGACGAGCAGAAGATGCTCGATTTCTACGTCGAGCGAACCGGAGCGGATCGCACGGAACTCGAAGCGCTCATGAACGAAGACAAGTTTATCGGCATGGAGCGGGCAAAGGAACTCGGATTCATTCAGACGATCATCCCCGCAGCGTCGGCATCGGCAGGCGGCCCGAACAGCGCGAAATCGGCTGCGTGGAAGCAGCAAAATTCAATAACCAACAATCAAAATTCTATGGCAACAAAAACCACGAAAAGCGAAGACAAAAGCGTGCTTCGCAAAGCCCTCGCAGCGCTGGCCGTTGCGCTGGGACTGGAAGCCCCGCAGCCCGTCAATTACGAGCTGAACACCGAATCGGGCGACACGATCACGATTGACAAGCCGGACGGCGAAGACCCCGCCGTCGGCGACAGCGCGTCGCCGGACGGAGAGCACAAGATGCCCGACGGCAAAACAATCGTTATCGAGGACGGCAAAATCACGGAAATCCGCGACGCCGAGGATGATGGCGACGGAGGGGGCGATGATGGCGACGGAAGCGACCCCGATTCCGATGCGCTGGCCACGGCTAACGCACGTATCGCCGAACTCGAAACCGAACTGGCCGACGCCCGCAAAAACGCGAAAACGACCGACGAGAAGCGCATCCTGAACCTCGTCGCCATCGCAGGCGGCGAAGCATGGCTTGTCAAGGCCAAGTCCGACTACAAGCCCGCCGCACGCCAGAACGCGGCCACGGCCACAGGCGAGAGCAAGAAGAACGCGGCAAAACCGCAGTCGCGCGTCCAGCAGCGCATCGCCGAACTCGAAGCGGCACATCAGAAAACGGAGTAAATCACAAACAACACCAATCAATTATGGCAAGTACAGGACTTAACTTTGCGAATCTGACCCCCGACAACGGGGCCATCAAAGACCTCAAGCGTCTGATCTTCCTTGCGGTCACCGACCCCGAATCGCTCGGAAAGATTTTCAACTTCCTGCCGAAGCAGAAGCACGGCGAAAAAGTCGGTTTCGTCGGCGAATTCGGAATGGTCGGCAAAGCCTCGCAGGGCTGTAATCCGACGTTCGGAACCAGCATCCTCGCAACGACCGAAAAAGAGTGGGACATCCGCGAATGGGAGGTCGCCGAGAAAATCTGCTACAAGGATTTGGAGGGCACGGTCGCGCAGGTCGCCATGCGCACCAAGACGAACATCGCCGACCTCACGGGCACGGAGTATACCGACTATATCCTTGCGCCCCGGCTCGAACTCGCCATCCGCAAGATGCTGATGCGTTACGCATGGTTCGGCGACAAGGCAGCCGATACGGTCACAGAAGGCGGCAACCTGCTCGATTCCATCGACCCGGCGTATTTTACCCTCGTCGACGGTTTCTGGAAGCGTCTGTTTACGCTGGCCGCCGCAACGCCCGACCGTCGCACCACATGCGCAGCCAACGCCGCCGCGACGTTCGCCGAGCAGAAAACCGCCATGCGTCAGAATTATGCTGCCGTCGATTTCCTCGACGCGCTGATCTCCGACGCCTCGACGGTTCTGCGGCAGGCCAACGGTCAGCTCATCTACATCACGCAAGCGCTGAAAGACGCGCTGGACGCCGACCTCAAACGAAACAACAAAGGTTCGGAATTGCAGTGGACGGCGCTGTTCGACGGCATCACGGAAACGAACTACAACGGCGTGCAGATGATCGCCATCCCGTTCCTCGACGAGATCATCAAAGGCTGCGAAACCGTCAGCGGCGGCAAGGCGTGGAACAAGCCTTATCGCGCGCTCTACACGATCAAAGACGACCTGCTCGTCGGCATGGAGAGCGAAAGCGAGGTCGCCGACATTCAGGTATGGTTCAACAAGGACGAGCAGATGAACAAGATTCTGTCGAAAGACAAAATCGGAACGCTGATCGCCGACGACAACCTCGTACAGGTAGGTTTCTAACCCTCAAAACTCGATTACACTATGAATTGCGATAGCTTCATCAAGGCGAAAATCGAAAAAAACTGTGCGGAACCGATTACGAAGGGCGTTGAGCGCACCGCGTGGATCGGGAACCGGGCACAACTCGACATCGCCAATCTCGAATTCGTCGAGGGTTCGACGAATCAAGTGCTGAATCTGCCGCTTATCAAAGGCGCGCAGTTGTACCCGATCATTCAGTACGGCACAAAACCGTTCGAGGGGCTGAAAACCGATCTTGACGGCAGCGGCAAGCTGGGTGGCACGGCTTCGACCGAATTTCCGTTCATCGTACCCGACAACAGCCCGGCGGTTTGTGAGAATATCATCGACCCGCTGCTCGACGGAGAGTTTTTCGTCATTTGGCAGAACCGACACAAGAACCTGCGGGCCACGAACGAAGCGGAGCGCGGAGCGTCGGCATACCAAATCGCCGGACTTTTCAACGGCCTCACGCTGTCGTCCGGGTCGTGCGAGAAATACAGCGACGACACCCTGTCGGGCTGGGCTATTACGCTCAAAGAGGAGAAAGCGCCCCGTTCGGCGATGTTCCTCAACGCAGGCTCGCTCGCAGCCACCGAGGCACTCATCAAAACGATGCTCACCCCCTCGGCGACGGAGTAATGCACTATGACCGTCGACGAGGTAAAAATCCTGCTTTCGGACTTGAATAGGGGTTACAATACCCCCTATTCGAGCGCCGAACAGGCGACTATCGAAAGACTTTATTACGAGGTCTTGGGAAAGCGTTTGAGCGGCTGCCGATGTCCCGACAAGTGGCACGACGCAGTGCTCGAAATCAACTCGTACATCAAAAAACACGGAAAAATGAAAGAGAAATCGAATTACAAACTGCGTGCAGGGGTTATTCTGCAAATCGCAGGGTCTTCGGAAATTTACACGAACGATAATCTGACCGACGAGGTGGCCGCGGCGTTCCTCAAAGAGCACCCGAACGCCACCGGGCGTTTCGAGGTTATCCCCACGGCAAAAAAGGATGCCGAAGCACCGAAAGCTGGCGGGGAATCGTCGGAACTCGAAGCGGCACACAACCGTATCGCCATCCTCGAATCCGAGAAAGCGGAACTTGAAAGCCGCTGCGCCGCATTGCAGGCCCGAATCGACGCCGCGGCGGCCACCGACGACGAGAAACCCGAAAACGAGAGCGGCGAAGCCGAAAGCGCTGACGAGGCCGACGAACAGCCCGCCGGGTACAATGGCAATACTGCCGATGACGCTATCCGACAGGCTATCGCCGCCGAACTCGTGGCCGGGAAGTCGAAAACGGCCATCAAGCAGGAGTTGGCGGGCAAGGAGATCGGCGGCGTGAAGCTCACACACCGCCTTATTTCCGACTACATCGAGAAGATCACCGCAGAGGAGTAACCACCCATGAACGTAAAGCACACAAAGAAGCCCGAAACGCGTGTAGACGTTAAATACCTGTCGTCGTTGGGTATCAAAACCTACGGCGACAATAACCTATACCCGCAAACGGTGCGCGATATTGTCGATTCGTCGCCCACAGGTCGCACCTGTGTTGAGCGGCGTTCAACATATATCGAGGGAAACGGCCTCGCGTCGCAAGCGTTGGCCGAAACCGTGTGCGACACGCGAGGGAATACGGTAGACGACGTTCATCACTTGTGCGCCGACGATGTAGCTTACCAAGACGGCCTTGCCCTGCACGTCAATTACAATATTCTCGGACAGATCGTGTCGATGGCGCACGTTCCGTTCGAGAATTGCCGCCTTGAAGAGGAAGACGACGACGGCATTATAAGCCATATCGTCGTACATCCCGATTGGCGGGGTAAAAAGACGCGCGGCGGTAAGGCTGTAAAGGTAACCATCGAAACAATCGAGGTGTTCCCGGTCTTCAATCCGTTACCCGACGTCGTGCAGTTGCAGATACAGGCCGCGGGCGGAATCGAATTCTACAAGGGTCAGATTCTCTACATTTCACGCGCCGGGCGAAATGCCTATCCCCTGCCGTTGGTCGACGTCGTATTGACCGACATGTCGACGGACGAGGGGCTTTCGAATGTCAACAACCGAAACGTCCGAAATAATTTCCTCACGGCGGGTATGCTCATCACGAAGCGCGGACAAGGCAGCAGCACGGTCGACGGCGACAAAGACGGCGTATCGTCCGACGACGGATTTACGGAGGAATTCGAAAAACTGCAAGGCGATACGAATTCGCTTAAAATCATGCAGGTTGAGATTGAAACCGACGAGGATAAGCCCGAATTCGTACCGTTCAAAACGAACAACTACGACAAAGAGTTTACGGCCACAACGAAAGCTGTAACCGATAACATCTATGCGGCGCTCAACCAAGAAACGTTTGGAAGATTACGCAGCGGCAGCATCGGGTTCACAGGCGACCTTGCGAACGACGTGAAGCGCGAATACTGCGAGCAGGTAGCAAAGCAACAACGGATGTTGTCGCGTGCGTATCAAGCCATTTTCAGCCATTGGGAACCGAACACGATTCCGTACACCGGAGCGGGCGATGCTGCCATCGAGCCGCTCGTAAAATCCATTGCCAACGATGCGACATCTGATTGAACCGCGCGACGTCGATAAATACGCCCGCCCCTGCGACATGGACGACGAGATTATCGCCCGCGCCATCGAAGAGGCCGAATTACTCGACATCAAACCGAAGCTGGGCGACGAACTGTTCATGCGATTGCTTACACATGTGCAATTCGCCGTACTCATTAACGGCGGCGAATATACCGACGAATGTAGGAATCGGCGGCATTTCGTCGGCTTGCGCCGGGCGCTGGCCTACTACGTTTGGGCGCGCCTCGTCAAAACGAGTGTAAACCATTTGACACGCTTCGGCTTCGTGCAGAAGCGCGACGAGTATTCACAGGCGACCGAATACCGCGAGCGGCAAACGGCGTACAACGACGCTTTCGCCATCGCTGACGGTTATATGAAAGAGTGCCTTGCCTACATCCAAGCAAAGCCGGAAATTTTCGCTGATTATACGCTCAAGGGGAAAGTCAAGGCCAATCGAACGAAATTCAAAATTTTAGGCAATTAACTATGTATGACATCAAATTAGGGCAGGGATGCGGCATCAAAGCCACGATGTTGACCCCGACAGGCGGCGTCTGCGATCTGCGCCGGGCGCGGTATATCGCGGCATCGCTCGTGCTGCCGTCCGGTGCAACCATGAACTGCGAGGACATCGCGTTTAACGAGGTCACGAACGGCGTCTATGTCCGCCTGCTCGGAACCCGCGAACTGACTACCACGGGACAATACGGCATCGTCTTCAATGTCAAACTGGAAGACAAGACGATGTATTCGACGCCCGTTGTGTGGTTCGCAGAGGTCAAAGAGGACGCCCCGACGGGCTATCACGAACTGACGCTATCGCTGTCGCTTACCGTCGTAAATTTCCCGGATAATGTTTCCTATACGGGAGCGTCGCCAAAGATCGGCGACAAAAATACGTGGCTGGTCTACGACGATGATCTCAACGCGTATGTCGATACGGGTATCGAGGTCGGATATGCGAACCTGCTGTCCCGCTATGACAGTAAGTTTGCCGAAATCGTTGTCCCGTGTACCGAGGCAACCAACGCGGCCGCAGCAGCGACGGTCGCCGCAAACAACGCAGCCGCAGCAGCCAATAGCGCAGCAGGAAGCGCATCGACGGCGACAGCCGCAGCGAATACGGCCGCAGGCAAGGCAAACACCGCAACGACGGCCGCAAATAACGCAGCAACGGCGGCCAACACAGCCGCGGGTAAGGCAAACGAGGCGGCGACAGCAGCAAATAATGCAGCGGAATCCGCGCAGCGCGTCGTCGACACCTATGACGACGTTATCAATACGCTCGCGCACTCCGACTGCACCCTCGACGAACGGGTCGAGGCGCTCGAAAGGGCGCTTATATCCGTTTTGTCGGGTGCTGTCGTGATTCCCAAATTGCAGGTCAAGGAGCTGAACGTATGGGGTGATAACAACCTTGCACCCGTCGGCAACGGCGCACCGACGAAAGCCCCGGACAGGGCCGGGCAGTTCTACATCGACAAGACCGCCCGCACACTCTATTTCTCAACGGGGAATGCGGCCGTGTCCGACTGGAAAATTCAATAACGCAAACGGAATATGGCACAGGTTAACAAATACGCAGATCGGGCCGCTTATACGGCCGACACGAAACGTCTTTCGACGAAATCGGCCGTTTCGTTCATCGAAAATGAGACGACAACGATTTACGACGGTGTGAATACCGTCGTCGGAAAATCGGCTGCCGCCATCGGCGATCTCGCCGTTTTCGATAAAACGGACGGGGTTATCAAATACATCAAAAGCGCAACGATTGCCAAGGCGCAGATTCCAGCAAACCTTGTACCGCTGGCCGTCGTCTATGCGCGACAAGGTGAACAGCTATTGATCGTATCGCTCGACCATGTTTCGGGCAGCATCCGCTGGGCACATACCTACGAGGTTGCATTGTCGGGTTTCGATCTCGCTGCGGGCGGCACAATCGTGTTGAAGCTCGGTTCCGACCCTGCCGCCGCAGAGGTGTCGATAGCGTATACCGCAGGCGCAACGCTCGCGGATGTTGCATCGGCTATCAACGCGAAACTCAAAGGTGGGACACCCAATTACTCCTCGGCGGATTATGGGGGATGGGCGGCGACTGCGGCGGACAATTTCGTCGTGATGGGTTCGAACACGTATAACGCCTCCCGTGCGGCGATTGCCGTTGTTGGCGGTTGTCAGATCGCAAGGACACCGGAAGACATTAACTACCAAACAACGTTGACGGGGGTGTTGATCGAGGGGTCAACCGAATATGTCCGCCGCAACAACGGCGTTGATTCGTCGTTTGCGGGCTGTAATCCCGAAAAATTCCTGCAATACTATTCGGCCAACGGAACCGATACCACAGGAATCAAACCCGGAAGTAGCACCATAATTCGGGAAAGCGCTTTTACGGAAGAGGCCAACCCGGAACTGGTCGCCGCCTATCCAACCTACCGGGATTATCTGTTCGGAGAACATTTGCTGCAATATCCCGCAGCCTACGGCGCGCTGCTTCGTGATGGCAAGGCCAACACGCACCTGATCGGCGGTCTGCGGTTCGTCGACATCCACGGCGAAAGCGTTCCCCGTTATCCGGCCGCTGCGGCCGCTCTCGACTACGGCGTCACGGTCGAGGGCGCAACTACCGGACTGGAAGCGGGCGCATGGTGGCTGCCGTCCGTCGATGAAGTCTACCTGCTCATGCACGACCGCGTGCTAACGTCCGCCGACCGGGAAAGCGACCCTGTAAACCGCACGCTGTCGCGCCTCGGTAAGACGACCTGCTACGGATCGGGTTATTATCCGTGGACATCGTGCGAGTGCAATTCCTACTACGCGTTCATCTACAGCGGCTACACGGGCTACGTGAGCAGCAACAACGAGTATTACACGGGCGCCGTGCGTCCGGTTTCCGCTTTGTAAAAACAGTTTTCAGTTTTTAATTCCCGCGCCGCATCGCGTCGGCGTGCGGCGCGGGTTCGCAAGTTAGACCTATGGCAAAGAAATTATCTATCCTCGACAAAACGTTCCAACTGGCGTTGCTCCTGCATCGCCGGACAGCGGAATTCAATCGCAAATACAAATTCACTATCGGCGACCGCATCGACGTTGTGGCAGAGGAAGCGCAGGAAATGATACTGCGGGCGAATCATCAAACCGACCCGAAACGGGCCGCACAAATCATCTACGATTTCGTCCTGCGTATTGACACCCTGTCGCTAAAACTGCGGATGGCCGTTGCGCTGGGTCTGATGAGTGACGACGCAAAAGCACAATGCGATATGCTTATCGCAAAGATTAAAGACGAGGCGAGGGGTTGGCGAAACTATTTTCTTCGTGGCGAGGGTGTCGTCGGCAAGAGCAACGGGCCGTCGGCAGAGAGCCTATAATTATTATTTTGAAAAGGGTTTGCATACTATCATTCATAGTTATACCGACAATGCAAAAAACTGGCGAGTACAATTCCAACAACGCGTTCATCTACAACGGCAACACGGGCAACGTGAACAACAACAACAAGTATAACACGAACGCCGTGCGTCCGGTTTCCGAATTTCAAGGTAATGTAGACCCTTTCGCCTCGTTCTATAAATCAATGCGGGCGGCATATCGCCTGTGCTTAAAAAACAAAGCGCATACCGCTAACGCGATACGCTTTTGGCTCGATGAAGAAAGCGAGCTTGTTGCGCTCGCCCGCGAGGTATTCAACTGCGAATACGTCCCGCGGCAATCCATAGCATTTATCGTTACGAAACCATGTCTGCGCGAGGTGGTAGCCGCCGATTTCCGCGACCGAATCGTGCAGCACTATATCGTCATGCGCCTCGAAGCTCTTTTCGAGGAATGCGGGACACTCGACGATAACATGTTCAGCTGCCGCGTCGGGAAAGGCAACCTTGCGGCCATACAGGCCCTACAGCAGCAGATATTCCACCAGTCGAAAGGTTATACCGCCGACTGTTATGTGGCAAAATTCGACCTGCAATCGTTCTTTATGAGCATCGACAAACGCCGTCTTTACGACGAGTTGGTCGCATTGGTCGCCAAACGCTACGAGGGATGGGATAAGGATACGCTGTTGTATCTTATCCGCGTCGTTACGCTGCATAATCCGCAGGACAACGCCGTGCGTAAAACTCCACTTTGCGACTGGGCCGACCTGCCGCGCTCGAAGAGCCTCTACAATGTCGATTGGTTCCTCGGTTTAGCCATTGGGAACCTCACGTCGCAATCCGACGCGAATTTCTACAACGCACCCGCGATGCGGTGGATGCGCTCCGTTGGCCTCGCTCCTGTGAACTACGTCGACGATTTCGCATTCGTCGTCCGGGATAAGGCATCATTTCTTACGTCCATGCCTTATATTCGAAACTATTTCGCCGCAGAACGGGGACTGACGATGCACCCGCGGAAATTCTACCTACAACACTACTCGAAAGGTATCAAATTTTTAGGTGCGGTTATCAAATACAACCGCGTCTACACGAACAACCAAACCGTCGCACGGTGTTTCGGAAAGATTCACTACTACAACGAAGCATGCCGACACAGTAGCCGCCGCAAGGCCCGGCATGTCGAGAAGCTGGCGACAATCCTAAACTCCTATTTGGGGTTGATGCGGCATTTCGATACGTTCAACATTCGTAAACGCATCGCCGCAGAGGTCGGAACCGTATGGTGCGACTATATCCGTTTCGACGACGACATCACGACGGCAACGGTCGTCAAACATTTCCGGCAACGGGAAATCTGCAAATACAACGTCCGCAAACAACGCAGACGCGATTTATTCACACTCAAAAACTTACTCAACGATGGAAACACAGCAGCAAATTAACGAATTACAGTCGCGCCAGTTGGAACTGCGCGCGATCATGGCATCGTCGGACGAACGGGCCGCGAAATGCTTCAAAAACGGAACGTCGTTTCGTGAAACATACCCCGACGATTTCGCCCGATACGAGGCCGCAAACGCCGAATACAACCGAAACGAACAGACGCTGGCCAAACTCGAAGCGACGCGAGATGCGGAACGAGCCGAGGAAGAGCAGGCGCATAACATCGACGCCGTATGAACCCGCTAACCGAACAATCGACAATGACCGAAACCGTCGTGCAGAACTCGGCGACAGCGATATTGACGTCGATTTTCTATCAAGCGCTTGCGGATTCGATCATTTGGTTGGTCGTTGCAGCTGTGGTTATCGTCTGCGATCTCTTTTTCGGCTGTGAAGCAGCCCGAAAAAGGGGTGAGCGTGTGCGCATTTCGCGGGCAGTTCGCCGCACGGTCAACAAAATGTGCGAATACCTGTGCTGGGTCATGCTCGGCATTACTATTTCGATAGGATTTGCCGCCGACTGGCTGAAATACCTGATTTTCGCCATCATTTACGGTAATGAACTATCGTCGTGTTTGTCTAACTATTTTGCAGCAAAAGGCAAGCGGATAACATTTAACGTCTTTTCGTTGCTGGGGCGACGGCTCGGTATTGACGAACTCGAACAATGCCACATCGAGGAAGACAACCGGGCTGAAAAAGTAAATAAAGACACATATTAAATCGGATTCGATATGAATTACATTTTGAAAAAGGCCCTCGAAATGGCCGCAGTTTTGGGAAAAGTGAGCGACTTTTTCCTGTTCAAGTCGAACCGCATTCTGCACCTCCTCGGATGCCTTATCGGTTCAGCTTTACTCGGCTGGGAATTTGGCGTCGGCGCAGGATTGACAGCTGAAATCAAAGATATGCAAAGCGACGGACGCTGGGACTGGCTTGATATTGCCGCCGACGCTATCGGTACGCTGGTCGGCGAGATCGTACATTTCGCAATCTTCAAACGCTGGTAGGTATGGCACAGCATTTCACTCTTTCCGAATTGCTCCACTCTGACACGGCGGAAGCAAGGGGAATCCAGAACACGCCGCCACACGACGTTCTCCGACGCCTGAATTACCTAATGGATAACTGCCTCGACCCAATCCGTCGGCTATGGGGCAAACCTATCGGCGTAAACAGCGGGTATCGGTCGCCAGCCCTCAATGCTGCCGTCGGAGGCGTGGCGACCAGCCAGCACGTCAAAGGCGAAGCCGCTGATATAACGACGGGAACGGTCGAGGGGAACAAGCAGCTATTCGACATGATCTGCGCAAGCGATATTTCGTTCGACCAACTTATCGACGAACGTAATTTCCGCTGGCTTCACATTTCCTGTAAAATGGGAGGCATCGGTAATCGTCGTGCTATCCTGCATTTGTAAGCCTATGAAAAGATACTATTTCGCAATAGTGGCAGCCGTTCTACTTTGCGCGTGTGCATCCACGCGCAACACCTCGCGTTCATCCACACAGGAGCGCGTCGAAGAGCGGGCCGAATCGGAGCGGCAAACCTCAACGCAGGAGCAGACGGAGGAGCAGCGCGACGTCGTAACGATTTCGAAAACCACGACGGAAACGAAATCGACGACAACCATCTACGATACGAGCAGCCCCGCTGCCGACAGCTTGGGAATCCCGCCGCCCCAGCAGACGACCACAACGGAAACGAAAACCACAAACACGACGGCAACCGTCGATAAATCCGTTATTCGTCAGATCGTCGACGAGCAATTACGCGAAGCCGCCAACGAACAAACCACGACGAACAAACAGGAAGACACAAGCACGGAAGAGATCAAAGAGGATTCGACACCGAAGAACCTGCGTTGGCTCGGCATCATTGCAATCTGCACAACTGTCATCATGGGATGTTTTTTCGTACTCCGTTTTGTCGGTCGAAAATAAGTTTATATCTTTGTACCGATGTCGTTTTACGGCATCGTGCGTTGTGCGGGTGTTGCTTCGGCGACCCCGCATTTTTGCAAAAGTTGTCAAATTGTTGTCAAATATTTTTCACCTCGATTCGCAATTTACTGAATATAGGGTTTATACGTTAGATAAATACAAGGTTTCCTAAACCCTAAATTCGCGTTCGAGTCGCGGTGGAGCTACCAAGTGCCAGGAGAGGATCCAGCGAGGATTCTCTCCTTTTTCATGGATTTTTACGTATCTTTGCCCCCGACAAGAATACGTGAATCATGGAATCGCTCAAAGAACTCTATAAGATCGGGAACGGCCCGTCGAGCAGCCACACGATGGGCCCCAAACGGGCCGCGGAACGCTTCGTGGACCGCTGTCGCGATGTCGACAACTACCGCGTGACGCTCTACGGATCGCTGGCCGCCACGGGCAAGGGCCACCTGACGGATGTGGCCATCTGCTCGGTGCTCGAACCGGTGGCTCCGACCGAGATCATCTGGAAACCCGACGTAGTCCTTTCGTTCCACCCCAACGGCATGCTCTTCGAAGGGCTCAAGGGGGGCAAGGTGGTCGATTCGTGGACGGTCTTCAGCATCGGCGGCGGAGCCCTGGCCGACGAAACCTCGAGCCTCGAACCCCCGAAGAGCATCTACCCCATGTCGACGATTGCCGAGATCAAGGCGTGGTGCTACCGCGAGGGTAAGACCTACTGGGAGTATGTCAACGATTGCGAAGGTCCCGAAATCTGGGACTACCTCGATACGATCTGGACCTCGATGTGCGAGACGATCCACCGCGGTCTGAACAACGACGGCGTACTGCCGGGCGGTCTGAAGGTGGCCCGCAAGGCGGCAACCTACTACGTCAAGTCGAAAAGCTACGCCGATTCGCTCTCCTCGCGGGCCAAAATCTACGCTTATGCGCTGGCTACCTCCGAGGAGAATGCCTCGGGCGGGGTCGTTGTCACGGCGCCCACCTGCGGATCGAGCGGTGTGGTGCCGGCCGTGCTCTACCATCTGGCCACCTCGCGCGACTTCCTGCGCATCCGCATCCTGCGGGCACTGGCCACGGCCGGACTCTTCGGCAACGTGGCCAAGACCAATTCATCGATCTCGGGGGCCGAGGTCGGCTGTCAGGGCGAGGTAGGCGTGGCTTGCGCCATGGCCGCTGCCGCAGCCTGCCAGCTCTTCGGCGGAACCCCCTCGCAGATCGAATATGCAGCCGAAATGGGGCTCGAACACCATCTGGGGCTGACGTGCGATCCGGTCTGCGGGCTGGTACAGGTCCCCTGCATCGAGCGGAACGCCATTGCGGCGGCCCGGGCCCTGGACGCCAACATCTACGCCACGCTCTCGGACGGTACGCATCTGGTCTCCTACGACAAGGTGGTCAAGGTGATGGCCGAGACGGGTCACGACCTGCCGAGCCTCTATCGCGAGACCTCCGAGGGAGGCCTGGCGCGCAACTACGACCGCAAGTAACGGCCGGGAGGAATCCACCCCTTCCGCCCCGCAGCTCTGCATCCTCACGGCGACACTCTTCCACCTTGCGCCCACGGCCATGCAAGATTCGAGGGTTCGACCTTTCTGCGCGCGGTGTCCGCAAGACTCGGGGGCCCTGCCTTCCACCCCGCAGCGTCCGCACGACTTGGGAGCTCGGCCCTCCCCCCGCGGCCATGCAAGGCGCGGGGCCTTTGCCTCCCTGCCCGCGTCGTCCGCAAGACATGGAGACTCGGTCCTCTATCCGAGATATCATTCCTTGCATCTCTGCCCCTGCTGCATCCGGTCTCCCCGCCTCTGCTTCGCAGCCTCTGCGACTGTCTCTCGGCCGCCCGACACAAGGCTGTAGCTGCAGTTGTGGCAGCAACTGTCTCTCCGCCTCTGCCCCACTCTCTGGCAACTGACGGCAGGCGACCCACACCGCAGATGTACAACCGACAACGGCACAAAAAAATCCCCTTCCACCCATCGGTGAAAGGGGATTTTTCGTATTCGTTATCCGGGGCCCGGCCTCCTCGCGGAGACACGCCCCGAAGTTACGGAATTCAACTACTGAGCCTGTTGCTGCAGATTCTCCAGATCGGCCTTCGTGCCGACAACCAGATCCTCGTACTCGCGCAGACCCGTACCGCCGGGGATCAGGTGACCGCAGATGACGTTCTCCTTCAGGTTCTCCAGCGGATCGACCTTGGCCTGGATAGCGGCCTCGTTGAGTACCTTGGTGGTCTCCTGGAACGAAGCCGCCGAGATGAAGCTCGAGGTCTGCAGGGCGGCACGGGTGATACCCTGCAGCACCTGGGTCGACGTGGCCGGAACGATGTCGCGCACCTGAACCGGACGCAGATCACGACGCTTGAGGCTCGAGTTCTCGTCACGCAGCTTGCGCAACGAAACGATCTGACCGGGCTGGAGATTCGTCGAGTCGCCGGCGTCGGTCACGACCACCTTGTCGTACAGCTCGTCGTTGACATCCATGAACTCCCACTTGTCGACGATCTGATCCTCGAAGAAGCGCGTATCTCCCGGATCCTCGATCCGAACCTTCGACATCATCTGACGGACGATCACCTCGAAGTGCTTGTCGTTGATCTTCACACCCTGCATGCGGTAAACCTCCTGCACCTCGTTGACGATGTACTCCTGTACCTTCGTCGGGCCGAGGATATTGAGGATGTCGCTCGGCGTGATGGCGCCGTCCGACAGCGGGCTGCCCGCCTTGACGTAGTCGTTCTCCTGCACGATGATCTGACGCGACAGCGGCACCAGATAACGCTTCACATCGCCCTGCTTCGAGGTGATGATGATCTCACGGTTACCACGCTTGATCTTGCCGAACGTAACCTCGCCGTCGATCTCCGAGACGATGGCGGGATTCGACGGGTTGCGGGCCTCGAAGAGCTCCGTAACACGCGGCAGACCACCGGTGATATCGCCGCCCGACTTGCCGACCGCACGCGGGATCTTGATCAGGATATCGCCGGCCTTGATCTTGGCGTTGTCCTTGATGACGATGTGGGCCGAAACCGGCAGGTTGTACTGCTTGACCTCCTCGCCCTCCTTGTTCTGGATCTTGATGACCGGGTTCTTCGTCTTGTCCTTCGACTCGATGACGACCTTCTCCGAAAGACCCGTCTGCTCGTCGCGCTCGTCGCGGTAGGTGACGCCCTCGATGATGTTCTCGTAGACGGCCTTACCCTCGTACTCCGAGATGATCACGGCGTTGTACGGATCCCATTCGCAGATCATGTCACCCTTCTTGACCTCGGCGCCGTCCTCCATGAAGAGCGTGGCACCGTAGGGCAGGTTGTGCGTATAGAGGACGATGTCGGTCTTCGGATCGACGATGCGGAACTCCGACTGACGCGAGATGACGATATCGATCGCCTCGCCGGCGGCGTTCTTGCCCTTGACCGTACGCAGTTCGTCGATCTCCAGACGGCCTTCGTACTTCGACACGACGTTGGTCTCGACGGCCGTACCACCGGCCACACCACCGACGTGGAACGTACGCAGAGTCAGCTGCGTACCCGGCTCGCCGATCGACTGGGCGGCGATCACGCCGACCACCTCGCCCTTCTGCACCATGCGGGCCGTAGCCAGGTTGCGGCCGTAGCACTTGGCGCAGACACCGTGACGCGATTCGCAGGTGAGCACCGAACGGATCTCGACGGACTCGAGCGGCGACTTTTCGATGGCCTCGGCAATCGGCTCGGTGATCTCCTCGCCGGCCTTGCAGAGCACCTCGCCCGTCAGCGGGTGGATCACGTCGTTCAGGGCCACACGACCCAGGATGCGGTCGTAGAGCGTCTGTACGACGTCGTCGTTGCGCTTGATGGCCGTAGCCGTCAGACCGCGCAGCGTACCGCAGTCCTCCTCGTTGATGATCACGTCCTGCGCCACATCGACCAGACGACGCGTCAGATAACCGGCGTCGGCCGTCTTCAGGGCGGTATCGGCAAGACCCTTACGGGCACCGTGCGTCGAGATGAAGTACTCCAGCACCGAAAGACCCTCCTTGAAGTTCGAGAGAATCGGGTTTTCAATAACCTGCTGACCGCCCTCGACACCCGACTTCTGCGGCTTGGCCATCAGACCACGCATACCGCTCAGCTGACGGATCTGCTCCTTCGAACCACGGGCTCCGGAGTCCAGCATCATGTATACCGGGTTGAAACCGTCGTCATCCTTGACGAGCGTATCGATCACGGCCTTGGTCAGCTTCGTATTGATGTTGGTCCACACGTCGATGATCTGGTTATAACGCTCGTTGTTGGTGATCAGACCCATGTTGTAGTCGTCCATGATGGCGTCGGCGCGTTCGTAACCCTCCTGCACGAGCTTGCTCTTCTCCTCGGGGATGATCACGGCGTCGAGGTTGAACGACAGACCGCCCTGGAAGGCCATCTTGTAACCCATGTCCTTGATATCGTCGAGGAAGTTGGCCACCTTGTCGGCACCGGCCTTCTTCATCACCACGGCGATGATGTCACGCAGCGAACGCTTCGTGAGGACCTCGTTGATATATCCGACCTCCTTCGGGACGACCTGGTTGAAGAGGATGCGGCCGATGGTGGTCTCCTTGATCACGCGGACCGGATTGCCCTGCTCGTCGATATCGTCGACCAGACACTTTACCACGGCGTGCAGATCGGCGCGCTTCTCGTTGTAGGCGATGATGGCCTCTTCGGGACCGTAGAAGATCTGCCCCTCACCCTTGACACCCTTGCGGGGCTTGGTGATGTAGTACAGACCGAGGACCATATCCTGCGACGGCACCGTAATCGGGGCTCCGTTCGCCGGGTTGAGCACGTTGTGCGACCCGAGCATCAGCAGCTGCGCCTCCAGAATGGCGGCATTGCCCAGCGGCAGGTGCACGGCCATCTGGTCACCGTCGAAGTCGGCGTTGAAGGCCGTACAGGCCAGCGGGTGGAGCTGCATGGCCTTACCCTCGATCAGTTTGGGCTGGAAGGCCTGGATACCGAGTCGGTGCAGCGTCGGGGCGCGGTTCATCAGCACGGGGTGACCCTTGATGACATTCTCGAGAATGCCCCAGATGACGGGATCCTTGCGGTCGATGATTTTCTTGGCCGACTTGACCGTCTTGACGATGCCGCGCTCGATGAGCTTGCGGATGACGAACGGCTTGTACAACTCGGCGGCCATATCCTTCGGGATACCCATCTCGTGCATCTTCAGCTCCGGGCCGACGACGATCACCGAACGGGCCGAGTAGTCGACACGCTTACCGAGCAGGTTCTGACGGAAGCGGCCCTGCTTACCCTTGAGCGAGTCGGAGAGCGACTTGAGCGGGCGGTTCGATTCGTTCTTGACGGCGTTCGACTTGCGCGAGTTGTCGAAGAGCGAGTCGACGGCCTCCTGCAGCATACGCTTCTCGTTGCGCAGGATGACTTCCGGGGCCTTGATCTCGATCAGACGTTTCAGACGGTTGTTGCGGATGATGACGCGGCGGTACAGATCGTTCAGGTCCGACGTGGCGAAGCGGCCGCCGTCCAGCGGCACCAGCGGGCGCAGCTCGGGCGGGATCACCGGGATGACGCTCAGCACCATCCATTCGGGCTTGTTCTTGCCCTGCGAGGCGCGGAACGACTCGATGACGTTCAGACACTTCAGCGCCTCGGACTTACGCTGCTGCGAGGTCTCGGTCGAGGCCTTGTGGCGCAGCGCATAGGACATCGAGTCGAGGTCGACCTGCTTGAGCAGCGTATAGATGGCCTCGGCACCCATCTGGGCAACGAACTTGTTGGGATCCGAATCGTCCAGGGCCTGGTTTCCCTTCGGCAGGGCGGCCACCACGTCGAGATACTCCTTTTCGGAGAGCGTGGCCAGACGCTCGATACCCTGCTCCGAGGCGGCACCCGGGTTGATCACGACATAACGCTCGTAGTAGATGATCGCCTCGAGTTTCTTGGAGGGGATGCCCAGCAGATAACCGATCTTCGAGGGCAGCGAGCGGAAATACCAGATGTGCACCACCGGTACCACGAGCGAGATGTGGCCCATCCGCTCGCGACGTACCTTCTTCTCGGTGACCTCGACGCCGCAGCGGTCGCAGACGATGCCCTTGTAGCGGATACGCTTGTACTTACCGCAGTGGCACTCGTAGTCCTTGACCGGGCCGAAGATCCGTTCGCAGAACAGACCGTCGCGTTCGGGCTTGTAGGTACGATAGTTAATGGTTTCGGGCTTCAGCACCTCGCCGCTCGACTGAGCGAGGATCTCCTCGGGGGAAGCCAGGCCGATCGAGATGCGGCTGTAACCATTATTGGGTTTATTGTCTTTGGTAATTGACATATCTGTTTTCGTTTATCTTATCCTCTTAAACAAACCTTACTCGAGTTTCACCGAGAGAGCCAGACCGCGCAGCTCGTGCAGCAGGACGTTCATGGCCTCGGGGATACCGGGTTTGGGCAGGTTCTCGCCCTTGACGATGGCCTCGTAAGCCTTGGCACGGCCCATGACGTCGTCGGACTTGATGGTCAGGATCTCCTGCAGGATGTTGGCGGCGCCGAATCCCTCGAGCGCCCAAACCTCCATCTCTCCGAAACGCTGACCACCGAACTGGGCCTTACCGCCGAGCGGCTGCTGCGTAATGAGCGAGTACGGACCGATCGAACGGGCGTGCATCTTGTCGTCGATCATGTGACCGAGCTTCAGCATGTAGGTCACGCCCACCGTAGCCGGCTGGTCGAAGCGCTCGCCCGTACCGCCGTCGTAGAGGTACGTACGGCCGCTGTGCGGAAGACCGGCCTTGGCCGTGTAGTCGTTGATCTGCTCGAGCGAGGCGCCGTCGAAGATCGGCGTTGCGAACTTCACACCCAGCTCGCGGCCGGCCCAGCCGAGCACGGCCTCGTAGATCTGACCCAGGTTCATTCGCGAAGGCACACCCAGCGGGTTCAGACAGATGTCGACGATCGTTCCGTCCTCGAGGAACGGCATGTCCTCGTCGCGTACGATCTTGGCCACGATACCCTTGTTACCGTGACGTCCGGCCATCTTGTCACCGACCTTCAGCTTACGCTTCTTGGCGATGTAGACCTTGGCCATCTGGATGACGCCCGTCTGCGGGAGTTCGTCGCCGTTCGTGAAGTTGTACTTCTCGCGCTTGATGGCGGCATCGGCCTTCTTCCACTCGATCGTATAGTTGTTGATCGTGGCCTCGATCAGCCCGTCGACATGTGCGTCGCCGGTCCAGTTGCAGAGGCCGAGGTTCAGATAACCCATCTCGACACCGGTCTTTTCGTCGGTCGACTTGCGGGCGATCTCCTCGAGCATCTTCTGCGAGAACTTCGTGCCGGCGGGATAGAGCTCCACGCCAAAGTAGTCCGTGATGCCGGTCGTGGTCTTGCCCTCAAGCAGCTGCCAGAGCTTGCCGACCAGACGCTTCGTCAGTTCCGAGATTTCGGCGGCGAACTTTTCGTCGAGCTTGTCGAGCTGGGCCTTTTCGGCGCTCTTGCTCTTCTTGCCCTCCTTGTTGGCGCGGCTGTAGAGCTTCGTGTCGATCACCACGCCGTGCAGCGACGGCTGAGCCTTGAGCGAAGCATCCTTCACATCGCCGGCCTTGTCGCCGAAGATGGCGCGCAGGAGCTTCTCCTCGGGCGAAGGATCGCTCTCGCCCTTCGGGGTGATCTTGCCGATGAGGATGTCTCCCGGGTGGATGTTGGCACCCACACGGACGATACCGTTTGCATCGAGGTCCTTCGTGGCGTCCTCCGAGACGTTCGGAATATCCGACGTGAGCTCCTCGACGCCGCGCTTCGTATCGCGCACCTCCATGATGTACTCGTCGACGTGTACCGACGTGAAGATATCCTCACGCTGGATACGCTCCGAGATCACGATGGCATCCTCGAAGTTGTAACCCTTCCAGGGCATGTAGGCCACCTTCAGGTTCCGGCCCAGGGCCAGCTCGCCGTTCTGGGTCGAGTAGCCCTCGGTGATGATCTGACCCTTGGTCACGTGGTCGCCCGTGAGGACCGTCGGACGCAGCGTCACCGAGGTGTTCTGGTTCGTGCGGCGATAGCGCGGGAGCATGTAGGTCGTGACCTCCGGGGCAAACGAGGCGAGGATTTCGTCCTCCGTGCGCTCGTACTTGATCTGGATCTTCGTAGCGTCGGCAAAGACGACTTCGCCGTCGCCCTCGGCCACAATCTGAATGCGGCTGTCCGAGATCATGTCCTTCTCGATACCCGTGCCGACGATCGGGGCTTCACACGTAACCAGGGGCACGGCCTGGCGCATCATGTTCGATCCCATGAGGGCACGGTTGGCGTCATCGTGCTCCAGGAAGGGGATCAGGCTGGCGGCGATCGAGGCGATCTGGTTCGGGGCGACGTCCATCAGGTTGACTTCGTTGGCGGTCACCACGGGGAAGTCGGCGCCCTCACGGGCCTTGACACGGTCGGGCTCGAGGAACGAACCGTCGTCACCGAGCGGCACGTTCGACTGAGCGACGATCTTGCCCTCCTCCTCTTCGGCCGAGTAGTAGCGGATATGCGAGTTGTCGAGATCGACCTTACCGTTCTCGACGGTGCGGTACGGGGTCTCGATGAAGCCCATCGGGGAGATCTTCGCATAGACGCACAGCGAGGAGATCAGACCGATGTTCGGGCCTTCGGGCGACTCGATCGGGCAGAGACGGCCGTAATGGGTATAGTGTACGTCTCGAACCTCGAAACCGGCGCGGTCACGCGACAGACCGCCGGGGCCGAGGGCCGACAGACGGCGTTTGTGGGTGATTTCGGCCAGCGGGTTGATCTGGTCCATGAACTGCGAGAGCTGCGAGGTGCCGAAGAAGGAGTTGATCACCGACGAGAGGGTCTTGGCGTTGATCAGGTCCACGGGGGTGAAGACCTCGTTGTCGCGTACGTTCATGCGTTCGCGGATCGTACGTGCCATGCGCACGAAGCCGACCGAGAACTGGTTCGAGAGCTGCTCTCCGACGGTACGCACACGGCGGTTCGACAGGTGGTCGATATCGTCGACGTCGGCCTTGGAGTTGATCAGCTGGATCAGGTATTTGATGATGGCGATGATGTCCTCACGCGTCAACGTGCGGATGGCCGGATCGATGTCCAGATCCAGCTTCTTGTTGATGCGGTAACGGCCGACATCGCCCAGGTCGTAGCGCTTGTCCGAGAAGAAGAGCTTCTCGATGACGTCGCGGGCCGTTGCCTCATCGGGCGGCTCCGAGGCGCGCAGCTGCCGGTAGATGTAGACCACGGCCTCCTTTTCGGAGTTGCAAGGGTCCTTCTGCAGGGTATTGTAGATGATCGAGAAGTCGATGCCCGACTGGTTCTCCTTGTGGAGGAGAATGGTCTTGGCGCCGCTTTCGATGATCTGGTCGATGTGCTCCTCCTCGAGGACGGTCTCACGATCGACGATGACGTTGTTACGCTCGATGGAGACCACCTCGCCGGTATCCTCGTCGACGAAGTCCTCGACCCAGGTCGACAGGACGCGGGCGGCCAGCTTGCGGCCGACGGCCTTCTTGAGCGTAGCTTTCGAGACCTTCACCTCATCGGCCAGATCGAAGATCTCGAGAATCTGCTGGTCGGCCTCATATCCGATGGCGCGCAGCAGCGTGGTTACGGGCAACTTCTTCTTACGGTCGATGTAGGCATACATGACGTTGTTGATGTCCGTAGCGAACTCGATCCACGAACCCTTGAAGGGGATGATACGGGCCGAGTAGAGTTTCGTACCGTTGGTGTGCATGCTCTGGCCGAAGAACACGCCGGGCGAACGGTGCAACTGGGATACGATGACACGCTCGGCACCGTTGATGACGAACGTACCGCGTTCGGTCATGTAGGGGATGGTACCGAAATACACGTCCTGGACGACCACACCGAAATCCTCGTGTTCATCGTCCGTGCAGTAAAGTTTCAGCTTGGCCTTGAGGGGCACGCTGTAGGTAAGGCCACGCTCCAAACACTCTTCGATCGAATAACGGGGCGGGTCGATATAATAGTCGATAAACTCCAGAACAAAATTGTTCCGGGTATCCGTAATGGGGAAATTTTCCTGAAAGACCTTGTAAAGTCCCTCGTTTTTACGGTTTTCGGCCGTGGTGTCCATCTGGAAAAAGTCCCGGAATGATTTAAGCTGTACCTCCAGCAGATCCGGGTAGGGAACCCGGTTCTTGACCGTGGAAAAGCTAATTCTCTGTTGTGTTTTTGCTGCGGACATCGTAGAATCCAAATTAGTTGACTAGTAATGGGTTACGCTCCCCAAAAAATGCCAGGCATAATCCCGGCAATGCTCCCGCAAGTAGGCATTCCGCGCCCCGGGAGCATTCATCCGCCAAAGACTGGACACAGCTCCTGATCGGCACTTCCAGTCTTTAGACCAAGAAAAGGCATAGAGCCTACACAGTGGTAAGCCCTATACCTGTTCGAGTGTTATCGCGGCTTAAGCAGCAATGCTACTTGAGCTCAACTTCAGCACCTGCCTCCTCGAGCTGGCCCTTGATCTGCTCAGCCTCTTCTTTGGAAACGCCCTCTTTCACGGCCTTGGGAGCACCGTCAACGAGTGCCTTGGCATCGCCCAGCGAAAGACCTGCGATCTCCTTCACGGCCTTGATGACCTGAAGTTTAGCCTGGCCGGCGTTCTTCAGGATCACGTCGAACGTCGATTTCTCGGCGGCAGCGGCCTCACCGGCACCAGCAGCGGGAGCTGCAACTGCAACTGCGGCAGCAGCCGGCTCAATGCCATACTCCTCCTTGAGGATCTGAGCGAGTTCGTTAACCTCGGTAACCTTCAGGTTTACCAGTTCTTCAGCGAGTTTCTTTACGTCTGCCATAATTGTAAGCTTATTAATTTGTTTTTGATTCTAGTTTGTGAATTAGTTGTTTCTCGATTCGAGCGTCTTCACGAGGCCCGCAATCTTTTGGCCTGCATTAGCCTGCAATGCAGAAATAACATTCTTGGCCGGGGACTGAAGCAGTGCGATAACGTCTGCGATAAGTTCCTCCTTGCTCTTGATGTTGCAGAGGGCTTCCAGCTTGTCGTCGCCGATGTAGACACATCCCTCGGCGAAAGCGGCCTTCAGGACGGGCTTCTCGGACTTCTTGCGGAACTCCTTGATCAGTACCGCGGGGGCCTTGGCCACGTTGGTGAACATGATCGAGGTGGGACCCTCCAAAACTTTTACCAGATCAGCATCGGCCTTCTCCACCTTCTCGAGCGCCTTGCACAAGAGGGTGTTCTTGACGACCACCAGCTTCACACCGCTTTCGAAGCACTTGCGACGCAGGGCAGCGGTCTGCTCGGCGTTGAGCGTCTCGATATCGGCGATGTAGAAGTGAGGATAAGCCTGGAGCTGCTCGGCGAGGCTGTTAATTACAACCAGTTTTTCTTCCTTAGTCATCTCTGTTATCCTCCTACTTATTTGGTTTCTACTGATTTGGCATCAATCTGCACGCCGGGGCTCATGGTGGTCGAGAGGTAGATACTCTTCACATAAGAACCTTTGGCAGCAGCCGGCTTGAGCTTGATGATCGTGTTGAGCACCTCTTTCGCATTGTCTACGATCTGCTCAGCAGTGAACGACACCTTGCCCACCGTGGTGTGGATGATACCGAACTTGTCGACCTTGAAGTCGATCTTACCGGCCTTCACCTCCTTGACGGCTTTGCCGACCTCCATCGTCACCGTACCGGTCTTGGGGTTCGGCATCAGGCCGCGCGGACCGAGGATACGGCCCAGAGCACCCACCTTACCCATGACGTTGGGAGTACAGATGATCACGTCGACGTCGGTCCAACCGCCCTTGATCTTGTCGACGAACTCGTCGAGACCTACGAAATCGGCGCCGGCAGCCTGAGCCTCGGCCTCCTTCTCGGGGGAGCAGAGAACCAGCACGCGAACCGTCTTACCTGTTCCGTGGGGGAGCGTAACGACACCGCGGACCATCTGGTTGGCCTTGCGGGGATCGACGCCCAGACGAACGTCGATATCAACGGAAGCATCGAATTTCGTGAACGTAATTTCCTTCAGAAGAGCGGCAGCCTCGGGAAGTTTGTAAGCCTTACCGGCTTCCACCTTTGCGTAGGCGATCTTTTGATTTTTTGTCAACTTACTCATCTTCTTCTGTCATTACAAGTTAGGAAATTCTCCGACGACACTGATACCCATACTGCGAGCGGTACCGGCGACCATGCGCATAGCGGATTCCAGGGTGAAGCAGTTCATATCGGCCATCTTGTCCTGAGCGATCTCACGGATCTGATCCCAGGTGACCTGTCCAACCTTGTTACGGTTAGGCTGAGCGGAACCGCTCTTGATTTTGGCTGCTTCCTTAAGCTGGATCGCTACGGGCGGCTGTTTTACAACGAACTCGAAGGACTTGTCGCTGTAAACGGTGATGATGACCGGAAGAACCTTGCCCGCCTTGTCCTGCGTACGCGCGTTGAATTGCTTGCAGAAGTCCATGATATTGACTCCCTTGGAACCCAACGCGGGACCAACCGGGGGCGAAGGATTGGCGGCACCACCTTTGATCTGCAATTTAATAAATGCAGCAACCTCTTTTGCCATAGTTTTCCTTGGTTAATTATTCTTTTTCTACTTGTGTGAAACTCAACTCCATGGGAGTTTTGCGCCCGAATATCTTCACCGATACCGTGAGTTTCTTGCGCTCGTTGTCGACTGCCTCGATAGTACCTTGGAAGCTCGAGAAAGGACCGTCCGTAACCTTTACGGTCTCGCCGACAAAGAATGGTATTTCGTTTTCCTCCTCCATGGCGTTCATTTCATCGACGCGGCCGAGGATGCGTGCGACCTCCTGTGGACGGAGAGGTGTCGCGATCATCTTCCGGCTGTCCTCTTTGGTATCGCCTAAGAAACCCAGCACATTGGGAGTATTCCGAATCAGAATGGGGATCTGTCCTACGAATGCGGCCTCCACCAATACGTAACCCGGGTAAGATACTCTCTCTTTGGAGACCTTCTTACCGTTGCGGATCGTGTAGATTTTCTCGGTGGGGATCAGCACCTGGGAGATATAGTCCTCGAGGTGGTTGTGGCGAACTTCGGCTTCGATGTACTCCTTGACCTTCGCCTCCTTGCCGCCTATGGCACGGACTACATACCACTGTTTCTTAATCTCGCTCATTTTGGAAAAGAAAATTAACGGCCAAGATTACCCAGGGTCTTGTAGATGACAGCCATCAGGTTCTCGAACGTCAGGTCCATAGCCAAAACGACAATAGCGAAGATGACCGAAGCCACCATCACGACGATCGTAGAGCTCTGGAGCTGCGGGAACGTGGGCCACGTCACCTTGTTGACAAGCTCGTTGTAGGACTCTTTAAAGTAGTTGAACATAACTTTCTTGTTTACTTTGCAGGAGCAGAGAGATTCGAACTCCCATCAACGGTTTTGGAGACCGCTATTCTACCCTTGAACTATGCTCCTAGGAAGAGGCGGTGCGGTTACACCGCCTCTCGATATGTGGGTTTGATCAATCCTTACTTGAGGATCTTCAGGATCTGACCGGCACCTACCGTACGGCCACCCTCGCGGATTGCGAAACGCAGACCCTCGTTCAGGGCTACCGGGTAGATCAGCTTCACGGTGATGGTCACGTGGTCGCCAGGCATAACCATGTCGACACCGGCGGGCAGGTGAACCTCACCCGTTACGTCCATCGTACGCAGATAGAACTGAGGACGGTAGTTGTTGTGGAACGGCGTGTGACGGCCACCCTCCTCTTTCTTCAGGATGTAGACCTCAGCCTCGAACTCGGTGTGCGGGGTGATCGAACCGGGCTTGGCAACGACCATACCACGCTTAACCTCCTTCTTGTCGATACCACGGAGCAGCAGACCTACGTTGTCACCAGCCTCACCCTCGTCGAGCAGCTTGCGGAACATCTCGACGCCGGTGCAGGTCGAAGTCAGGGTCTTCTCCTCCAGACCGATGATCTCAACGGGATCACCCACGTGGATGATACCGGTCTCGATACGGCCCGTTACTACGGTACCACGACCCGTGATCGAGAATACGTCCTCGATAGGCATCAGGAAGGGCTTCTCGTTGTCACGCTGCGGCAGCGGAATGTAGTTGTCTACGGCATCCATGAGCTCCATGATCTTCTCCTCCCACTTCGGCTCGCCATTGAGGGCGCCGAGGGCCGAACCACGGATTACGGGGGCGTTGTCGCCATCGTAGTCGTACTTCGACAGAAGGTCACGAACCTCCATTTCAACCAGGTCGAGCATCTCGGGGTCGTCTACCATGTCGCACTTATTCAGGAAGACAACGATCTTCGGCACGTTCACCTGACGGGCGAGCAGCACGTGCTCGTTGGTCTGGGGCATCGGACCGTCGGTAGCGGCTACAACCAGGATGGCACCGTCCATCTGAGCGGCACCCGTTACCATGTTCTTCACATAGTCGGCGTGTCCCGGGCAGTCTACGTGAGCATAGTGACGCTTTGCGGTCTGATACTCAACGTGAGCGGTATTGATCGTAATACCACGCTCCTTCTCCTCGGGGGCGTTGTCGATCGAGTCGAACGAACGGAGCTCCGAAAGACCCTGCTTTGCCAGAACGGTCGTGATGGCGGCCGTAAGGGTAGTCTTACCGTGGTCAACGTGACCGATGGTACCGATGTTTACGTGCGGTTTCGACCGGTCGAATTTTTCTTTTGCCATAGTATTAAGTATTTAAAGTATTGTTAAAAATTACTTCAAGTTTTAAAATTCATCGTCATTCCGCAGAACAAGCGGGCGACACAAATCTCCGGTTGTGGCCGGAGTTTTTTGCATCACACGCTGCTTGCGTTGGAGCGGAAGACGAGGCTCAAACTCGCGACCCTCAGCTTGGAAGGCTGATGCTCTATCAACTGAGCTACTTCCGCAAAAATAAACCGTATCAGAGTGGTCCGCCCCTTGCAACCGGGGGAGTTGGCTCCAATCGGCTTTCTATGAGTGGGAAGTGATGGATTCGAACCACCGAAGGCGTACGCCAGCAGATTTACAGTCTGCCCCATTTGGCCACTCTGGTAACTTCCCAATATTGCATCGCTTTTCAGCGAACCTGTGCCGTCGATTTTCTTGCCGGGCTCCGAAGGTCGGTCGGGTTTTCTCGAATCGGCATCCGAGCCGATGGAGGGATTCGAACCCACGACCAGCTGATTACAAATCAGCTGCTCTGGCCAACTGAGCTACATCGGCAATATTCACCGTTTTGGATTGCAAAGGTAGGCATAAAAAATTTATCTTCCAAATTTTTTGAGGATAAATTTTTCATTTTATCACTCTTCTCAAAGAACGGTGCCCGAGCGACGAAGCTTCAGGGGCGAAATCGGGTGCAAAGATAGGAAAAGTTTTGGATAACGCAACAGGTTCGGCAAAAAATATCGCGCGAAGGGCTCAATCTTTTGCACAAAAGCCTCCGGCGGGCCGAAAACAGGCGCGATCGTCCCGCCGGGAGGCGGCTCCGGTCTGTCTTCGCCTCCCGCCCCTTTTTCAGGGAAGCCCCCCCCCTGCGAAGGTCGGCCGAGGCCCGCTCCCCCGCTTGACAAACAACCCGCCGCCCCGCCTCCGGCCTGGACGGCAGGAAGACGGGGCGACGATGCGGCAACGTGCGAATGACCGCTATTTTTTCCGGATCGAATTGATCAGCTGCGCAGGCGTCGCCTGCAGATAATTCTTGCAGAAGCGGCTGAACTGCGTATAATGGCGGAAACCGTACTTTTCCATCAGGGCGCGGGTGCTGTCCTCGCCGTCGCGGATATCGGAGTAGATCTTCATGGCCTTCTGCCGCATCATCCAGTGGTAGACGCTGTCGTTGAAGTGCTCGGCGAAGCGCCGTTTGAAGACCGAGAGGCTCATACCCGCCAGAGCGGCCAGTTCGGTCACCCCCTGCGCCTTGTCGTAGTTGTTGCAGACGAAGACGCGGAAATTGTCCCGGGGCTGGATCATCGACTGGAAGAAGTAGGCATGTTCGGTCGGCGTGTAAAGGACCTTGATCATCATGAAGAGCTCGGTGGCCCTCATGCGGTGATAGCGGCAGCACTCGACCAGCTGCGGCACGGTGAAGATCGAGGCGAGCAGCTGTTCGATGGCGGGATGGATCGACAGCAGCGGGACGGCCTCGGAGGGGATCGTCGTATCGAAAGTTCCGGCCTTGTCGAAGAAGTCCTGTTCGCAGAATTCGATGCGATGGACCAGAGAAAGGACGACCAGACGGGTTTCGACATCCTGAGCCGTAGCCACGAACTGTTCGTTCCGGGCCAGGCAGACACATTGTTTCGAGGTCACCAGGCGCACGGTATCGGCACCGTGTTCGAGGCGCAGGGAGCCGGACAGTATGAAGAGGATCCGGACGATGCGGTCGGCAGGGAACGTAACGCCCTCGCCGGCTGCAAACGAGAGTTGGGAGAACCGACAGTAGGAAGAGTCGCCGATGCGTCGGAATGGCGCTGGAAAGGTAGGACAACTACTACAATCCGCAGAACAACACTCCTTCGAAATCGACTCCACAAACTGCGGTTTGGGTTGATAATCCATACACGTGATCGTGAAAATGTTTTTACAAAATTACAAAAAAAGTCCGGAAAAGCAAGTAAAAAGTCGTGATGCGGAATGCGACAAGGCCCGTCCCCGAAGGGACAGGCCTTGCAGTTCGAATAGCCGAAGAGCCCGGTGGAAAGGCTACTTGTAGCTTACAATCAGGATTTTCGACGACTCCCAGAAGCGGGCCGGATCGGTAATGAGCAGTTTTTCAACGCTCTTGTCGGCTCCCAGGACGAGTTCATACGAATCTTCGGGGTGCGAAGAGACGACCGTAGCCTTCTTGTGGCCGACGGGGATTTCGGTCAGCAGCCGCGAGTCGGCGACGGTAAAGCTGTCGAGGTTGGCCGTCTTGCCGACGGTCAGCGTACGGCCGATAAAGCCCTGCTTGTTGATGATCTGGGCATCGCGCAACTCCTTCTCCGAGCCGACGATGTAGTAGACCGTATTGAGCTGGTTCTGGAGTTCGACCTTCTCGGAGCTGAGGTTTTCGACCTCGCTCTTCTGTTCGGCGACCTCTTCGGTAAGATTTTCGACCTGAATACCCATCTGAGCGAGGTTTTCGCGCAGCTGGGCGACTTCGGAAGTCTTGTCGGCGAGCTGCTGGTTCAGGTCTCCGATCATCTTCTCGAGCCCGTCGATCCGCAGATTGGCCTTGCGCAGCTGGGCGGCGGAACGCTGCAGCGAAGCGATCTTCGACTTGTTCTCCTGGAGCAGGCGGTCGATGGCCGCGATATCGTTGTTGATCTCCTCGACGGGACGGCGGACGCCTTCGGTATCCCCGGCGACGGTGATCAGGTTTTCACGCGACTTGATCATGGCAAGATTTTCCGAGATGGCGTTGATATCGGAGAAGACGGCATTGATCAGTGAATCCTTTTCGCTGACGACCACGGCGAGCGAATCGCGCTGGGATTCGGCCTGGACAGCGACCTGCTTGCTGACGCAGGAGGTAAAGGCAATCGCAGCGAGGGCTGCCGCGACGATCATCGGTTTGATTCCGTTTTTCATGACACACAATAAATTAAAAGTTGCACACTATTCTTGTTTGCCTTCGCGGCAAATATAGGAATAAAACAACAACATTGTAGCAAAAAACGACTTTTCAGGCGAAATTTTTATCATCGCGCGTGAAACTGCGCAGAATGAGGGGACCGTTGCGCGATCCGACACCCAAAAACGGCCGTTACACACCTCGCAGCCGGAGTGTTTTGATGGTGTGACAACCCGTCTTCATTACTACCCACCGGCCGGCCGCCACACACAACACCTCCTGCCTTCGCCCTTTCCAGATATTTTCGAGCCGGACACCCCTGCCCGGTTTCGAAATTCCGGACTGCAAGCCCTCCTCAGACACCTTCTGCCTCTACCGGTTCCGCCCCTCCTCCCAATACACCGGGACCGACACCTCACGACGGCTTCCGGGCTTCAGAGCCTTCGGGCCCAGGGCCGTAGGACTTCCGAACCTCCGATCCGGACCCGACACCTCCCGCCCGTTTTCGGGACTCGGGGCGAACAGCACGCTCCCCGACACCTGCAGCCCGGCTCCGGAGCTTCGGGCCGGAACCGCGATTACCGCCGTCCGCCTCCGCACCGCCGCATCACACCCACATCCATCTCCCCCACCATCGCTCACACCCTCCGCACCACCGCACCTCACTCCACCCGACACATCATCCGCCCCACCCCGTCAAGATGCATCCGGCGGGGCGGTCCCCCCCCGACAACCAGACGAAACCGCACCAAACGACAAACGGGCCGCATCCCGAGGATGCAGCCCGTTGTGGTAAATGCCGATGCGACGATTTACTTGTTCTTCTTATCGTAGCGTTTTGCGTAGCGGCTCATAAACTTATCGACGCGACCGGCGGTGTCAACCAACTTCATCTTGCCCGTATAGAACGGGTGCGAGGTGTTGGAGATTTCCATCTTATACACGGGATAGGTTTCGCCGTTCACTTCGATGGTCTCTTTTGTCGAAACGGCGGACCGGCACAAAAACACGTGGTCGTTGGACATGTCCTTGAACGCCACTAAACGATAATTTTCCGGATGAATACCCTTTTTCATTTCGTTGTTTTTGTTAATAATTAGTGCTTAAGCGGGACAAAGGTACGAATTTATTTGCAAGAAACAAGAGCCGGCGCAAAAAAATTCTTGCGGGCAACGATTTGACAGTTGCGGAATACGGATTGTTTTTCTATCTTTGTCGACGCAAAAGCACGCACATCGTGTGCAAAGGGCCCATAGCTCAGTCGGTCAGAGCAGCGGACTCATAATCCGAAGGTCGTGGGATCATGCCCCTCTGGGCCCACCGAAACGGGATCGCTTCATCGGCGGTCCCGCTTTTTTATTCAGCCGGCGGCCCCGTTTCATCCGGCGGCAAGCGCCGCGACGCGAACGGCATCACCCCTCACCTTATATATATAGCGCTACGCGCCCTTCCGGCCGCCACATTGCTCACCGAGGAGTTGCCGAACAACTGATCGCCCGCCGGAACCGGAAAAATTCATTTAGATTTGCCACTGCGCGAAGCTTTTTTTATCTTTGCGGGTGAGGGTGCCGGCAGCCGAACGGCATCGCCGCCCGACCACCACCCCGATCACCCCCGCCCTGCGAGAAAAGGCGAGAGAACCCGAAAACGAATTTAAAAACAGAGAAGTCATGTTTATCCCCTGCGCAATCGGTCCCGGACAGCTGGTCATCATCATTCTGGTCATCATTCTGCTCTTCGGGGCCAAACGAATTCCCGAACTGATGCGCGGTCTGGGCCGCGGAGTCAAGGAGTTCAAGGATGCCGTCAACACGGACTATACCGCCGACGAGCGCAACCGCAACAACCGCGACAACAGCCGCCGCGACAGCAACAACAGCGACCGCACATCGCGCAACGACCCCTCCGATCCGTACCGGGAAAACCGGTAACCCGAAGGGACGAAAGGCCCGCTCCGCCGACAGGAAGAGCTTCCGCCCCGGCCGGAGACCGAAACGCACCGATTCTTCCACCGCGCGATGAACAACCGCCCAGACGACACCTCGGAGATGACCTTCTTCGAGCACCTCGACGCCCTCCGCCCCCACCTGGTGCGCGGGGCGCTGGCCATTGTAGTGCTCGGGATCGCAGCCTTTCTCTGCAAGGGCTTCATCGTCGACACGGTCCTCTTCGGGCCGAAAAGCGCCGGCTTCCCCACCAACCGGCTGCTCGAATGGATCGGCACCGAATGGGCCCGCCTGGCCGAGTGGCTCAACGCGACGGCCGGCACCTCGTTCAATACCGACGTGGCGGCACTTCGCATCGCCTCCGAGCGCTTCCAGGTGATCAACACCTCGCTGGCCGGACAGTTCAACCTCCACATGAAGATCTCGCTCGTGACGGGTCTGGCCGTAGCGATGCCCTACGTGCTGTGGGAGTTCTGGCGCTTCGTGCGCCCGGCCCTCACGCCGCGTGAGATTGCCGGGACACGCTGGTTTGTCGCCTCGGTCTCGGGGTGCTTCTTCACGGGGCTCCTCTTCGGCTACTTCATCATGGTGCCGCTGTCGATCAACTTCTTCGCCAACTACCAGGTCAGCGCCGAAATCACCAACATGATCGACATCGGCGACTACCTCTCGACCGTAATCGTCGTCACGATGGCCTGTGCCTTTGTCTTCGAGCTGCCGGTGCTGATCTACTACCTCACCCGCATGGGGATCGTGACGTCGGCCTTTCTGAAGCGCTACCGGCGCCACGCCTTCGTTGTGCTGCTGGTCATCTCGGCCATCATCACGCCGCCCGACATCTTCAGCCTGATTCTCGTCATCCTGCCGCTCTACGGACTCTACGAGGTGAGCATCCGCCTGGCCGAACGCATCGAACGCCGGCATCCGCGCGAAGTGTCCGCTCCGCAGGAGGAGTGACCCCGGACGGACGCCCCTGCGAAAGCCGTCTCCGGATTTTCGAAGCGGGAGGCCCCTCGGAAACGAAAAAAATCACTATCTTTGCAGACAACCGCCGCGCACAGACACCCGGCGGGAGAGATCGTATCAACAAACATTCAAAACCGATAAGCAACCATGGAATTCGAAGGAACCGTTTACAAGATACTGCCCGTAACGAAAGGGACCTCGGCCCGCGGCGAGTGGCAGCGTCAGGATGTCGTATTCGAGATGAACGAGGGGTCGTTCACGCGCAAGATCTGCGTCACCTTCTTCAACAAGCCCGACGAAGTGGCCCGACTGAAGGAGGGAGCCGCCTACACGGTCTCGGTCAACATCGAGTCGCGCGAATACAACGGCCGCTGGTACACCGATATCCGGGCCTGGCGCATCCAGCCCAAGCAGCAGAAGCCGGCGCCGATGCCCGAGATGCCGCCCATCGTCGAGGAGCCGGCCTATGCCCAGGGGGCCTCGCAGGTCGACGACCTCCCCTTCTGAGGCCTCGCCCGACTTTCGCAGAGACAATCCGTACGAAACAAGACCGGCCGCCGGAGAGACAATCAGACCAAGCCGCGGCCGACCGGCTCCCGGAACCATCATCAGCCCGAGTCTTCGCGACAAGGCCAGCCGCCGGAGAGCCAATCAGACCAAGCTGCGGTCGACCGGCTACCGGAGCTATCATCAGTCCGAGTCTTCGCGACAAGGCCAGCCGCCGGAGAGAAAACGAGATCCCGCCCCATTGGAGCGGGATTTTTTTCGCCGGCAGACAATTTTCTACAGCCCGCGCTCCCCGGTCTCGCTCAAACCGACCACTCGGATTTGATATCACCATCGACGCCGGCTACCGGAATGTCCACCCCGCCGAACCCTCCATACAGACCGGTCCCCGCATAAATCCACGCAAACCGAGCAGCCCGCACCCCCGGATTCTCCGAGGCCATCCGCAAACACGGAATCATCTCCACACACCGGGGCCGTCGTGCCAATCGCCATATCCCTAAACACCCCGCTGCACACAAAAAAATCCCGGCGCCAAACGGCGTCGGGATTTTTCATTCAGGCGACTCCGGGCCGGAGCCATCCGCCTTATTTTGCGGGCTCGACAGCGGGAGCCGTAGCAGTCGAATCGGCGGGAGCGGGCTCCACGTAAGGAGTTACGTCGATCAGCTCGACCTCAAACTCGAGGGCCTCGTTGGGGCCGATGTCACGACCGGCGCCACGCGAACCGTAAGCCAGCTCAGCAGGGATCCAGAGCGTAATCTTGCCACCCTTGCCGACGAGCTGCATACCCTCGGTCCAGCCGGGGATCACGCGGTTGAGCGGGAATTCAACGGGCTCGTCCTTGTCGTAGTCGTCCGGACGCTGCTGCTTGATCATCTCCTGCTGCTCCTTCGTGCGGTTTGCGAACTTCGACGTGTCGAAGACCTTGCCCTCACGCGTGCGGCCGGTGTAGTGCACCTTCACCACGTCGCGGGGATCCTTGGCCATCACCGTCGTATCGCCCATCTCGGTCACCTTGTAGAGCAGACCCGACTCCGTTTTCTTCACACCCGACTTCTTCTCGATCTTCTCGAGCCAGGCCTTCGAAGCCTCGGCGTTCTCGGCCGGGCGCTTTACCATGAAGTAGTACTGCAGATACTGGTTCACAGCGCTCTCGTCCATCTTGGCGTTCTTGTCGCGGACATTCTGCATGGCCTCGCCGATCCACACCAGCTTGATGGGCATGCCGCTCTGAGCGATGTTGTAGCCGATGTCGTTACCGAATGCATAGGAGAGATTCGTGCGCTCCTCCTCGGACTCGAACATCTCGGGATCGGCCACCGGATACTCGACCTTCGACGAGTCGCCGCCGGCCAGACGGATGCTGTCAGCCTCGGCACGCTTCTTGGCGATCTCGCGGGCACGCGCACCGCGCTTCGACATGAAGTATTCGCGCAGCATGTTCAGCGATTCGTCGTGGGGCTGCGAAGCCTTGCCGAGCGCACCCTCGCGGATACCCTTGTCCACGGCCTCGAAGTCGAACGGGATATCGCGCATCTCATAGCCGATTCCGTACCCGATATTGGCACCCAGGGCATACGACAGCGAGTCGAACTCCGACAGGCTGCCCATCTGAATGCCGGTCTTGTTGCCCCCACAGGAGGCAAGCATCGCAGCACCCGCAAGTGCAGCGGCAAAAAAGACGTTTTTCATGGTTTGTTTTAGAATATAAATGTTTGCTTGCAATTCGTACGCGCAAAGATAGTAAAATATTGTTTTCACGCTCGATTTTCTCCTGCAATTTATCGGCGGCGGAACCGATTGGCATATTTATCCACCTCAAGCAGTTCGATCTCGTAATAGAGCGTGGCATTGGGGGCGATGCCGAGCTGCCGGTCGCCGTCGGCGCCGTATGCGACATCGGAGGGCATCCAGGCGCTGATCCGGCCGCCGGCACCGATCAGTTTGACACTCTCCTGCACGCCGCGGCGCAGGTCGCGGACCGCCGAGCGGATCGTATCGCCGCGTTCGTACGAGGAGGTGATCTGCTGCCCGTCGGCCGTTCGGATCACCCACCGCAGCGCCACCGTATCGCGGTCCGAGGTGGGGATCTGATCCTGATCGCCCACCTCCTCGACCGTGTAGGTCACTCCCGACGAAGTGCGGGCATACGAACGGTTCGACTTGGCGATATCGGCCAGGAACTGCTCCTCGTAGGCGCGGGCCTTCTCCGGGAGGGCGTAGTTGACGTAGCTCAGGTAGAAGGTTTCGGCCTCGTCCATCGACAGGCGGGTATCGCCGCGGAAGGCGTCGCGGATTCCCTCGCAGACGGCGGCGACGTTGATCGTCGAATCCATCCGCTGGAGGTTGAGCCCGACGTTCATGCCGATCACATAGGCCACCGAATCGACGTCGCTTTTGAGTTTCACACCGGTGCTGCCCGACTTGTGGGAGCAGGCCCCGCCCAGCAGGGCCACGGCCGGAAGGATCAGAAGAAGATTTCTCATCGCAGTATCACAGTTTCTTGTTCGATGCATTATCCGAAGCGCGGAGGGTCAGTCCGCAGAGTTTCCAGAGGATCCGGGCTCCCGTGATGGCATCGATGCGTCCCTCGGGGGCGGGGCAAACCTCGACGACATCGAAGCCGATGATCCGCCGCCGGGACTCGACGAGCGTCTTGAGCAGCCAGACCGCCTGGTTGAAGCTGAGGCCGCCGCAGACGGGCGTTCCCGTGTGGGGGCAGTTGTCGAAGCTCAGGCCGTCGATGTCGAAGCTGACGTAGACCTCCTCGGGCAGCGTCTCGACCATGCGCCGGCACAGTTCGTCCCAGCACACGCCGCGGAACCCTTCGCCGGCCAGCGTCAGGTCGTCGAACGTCACGATCCGCGTATCGGCGGCGGCCAGGGCGGCCTCCTGGGCGCTGAAGTCGCGCACTCCGACCTGGACGAGCCGTTCGACCGACCGCACGTCGCGCAGCACGTTGTACATGATCGAAGCGTGTGAATATTCGAACCCTTCGTAGGCCTCGCGCAGATCGCAGTGGGCATCGACGTGCAGGACGCCGAACGACGGGTGGCGCTCGCCGAGTGCACGGATCAGCCCGCAGGGGGTCGAGTGGTCGCCGCCGACCAGTCCGACGATCTTGCCGGCATCGAGCCAGCGGGCGGCCTGCGCCTCGATGTTGGCATTCATGGCGCGGCACCCTTCGTTCACGCGGCGGATCTTGCGCACGACGTAATCGTCGTCGATATTGCCGCCCCCCTCGAGGTGGTCGATCACCCGTTCGGCATCGCTGCGCAGGCGCTGCGACTGCTCCTGGAGCGAGTAGTCGACGTCGGCCGTGGCGATGCCGCGGCGCCAGGCGCCGGGGGCCAGCGGATCGTGGAAGTCGAGCTGGGTCGAGGCCTCGATGATGGCATCGGGGGCATAGGCCGTGCCGGCGCCGTAGGAGACCGTCACGTCCCACGGAGCCGAGATCAGCACCAGTTCCGCCGTATCGGGTTCGAAGGGGAGGCCGAAATAGGTTCCGGTGGCGACCCCCACGCCATCCGGATCGAAGGTTTTCTGTTCCATAGTCACATTTTGATGGACAAAGGTACGAATTTTTACCTTTAAATAAAGCATCCGGGGTGTCGCGCGGCAAAAATCGCGAACAACCTTGACTTTTTTCACTATCTTTGCGCACCTGCCGCAGCCATTCGGCGGCCAAAGTCATTCACCATGAAGATCATTGCCGATCAAGCCATCCCCTTTCTGAAGGGGGTTTTCGAACCCCATGCCGAGGTTCTCTACCTGCCCGGGCGGGAGATCTCGCCCGAAGATGTCCGCCAGGCCGATGCCCTCATCATCCGCACCCGCACGCGGTGCGACGAACGGCTGCTGGCCGGATCCCGCGTGCGGATGATCGCCACGGCCACCATCGGGTTCGACCACATCGATCTGTCGTGGTGCGCCGCCCACGGCATCGAGGTGGCCACCGCAGCCGGCTGCAACGCCCGCGGAGTGCTGCAGTGGGTGGCGGCCGTACTCGTCCGCCTCGCCCGCACGGAGGGGTGGCGCCCCGCTGAACGCACGCTCGGCATTGTGGGCGTAGGCCACGTCGGCTCGCTGGTCAAGAGCTATGCCGAGGCGTGGGGGTTCCGCGTGCTCTGCTGCGACCCGCCGCGCCAGGAGCGCGAAGGGTGCGGCTTCCTGCCGCTGGAGGAGGTGGCCCGGGAGGCCGATATTCTGACCTTCCACACGCCGCTCGACAACTCGACCCGCCACATGGCCTCCACCCGGCTCTTCGCCGGGATGAAACCCACGGCCATCGTGCTGAACTCCTCGCGCGGCGAGGTGGTCGACGGCCAGGCGCTGCTACACAGCGGTCTGCGATGGGTGCTCGACGTCTGGGAACACGAGCCCGATCTCGACGCCGAACTGCTCGGCCGGGCGCTGATCGCCACCCCCCATATTGCCGGTTATTCGGAGCAGGGCAAGGCCAACGCCACGTCGCTGGCCGTAGCGGCCGTAAGCCGCCACTTCCGACTGCCACTCACGGGGTGGTACCCGCCGGAGGTCACCCCGACCACCCCGCGGCCGATCTCGTGGGAGGAACTCTGCCGCACGATCGACGCCCACTACGACATCGAGGCCGAGAGCCTTCGTCTGAAGCAGCATCCCGACCGGTTCGAATCGCTGCGCGACCACTACGCCTACCGACCCGAATATTTTTAGTACGAGGCTATTATATTTTTATTACCTTTGCCCGCGTTATGTATCGTAAGTTCATAAAACCCCTGCTGTTCTCGCTCACGATCGAGCGGGCACACCGGGTTGTCATTCTGTTCCTGCGCATCGTCGGGCTGATCCCGGGCGGCCGCTGGCTGCTGCACAAGTGCTATGCCGTGGAGCACCCGGCGCTCGAACGCGAGGTCTTCGGCATCCGCTTCAAGAACCCCGTGGGGCTCGCCGCGGGCTTCGACCGCAACGGCGAGGCCTATCGCGAACTGGCGGCCATGGGCTTCGGATTCATCGAGATCGGGACCATCACCCCGAAACCGCAGCCGGGCAACCCCCGGCCGCGAGTCTTCCGCCTGCCGAAGGACAACGCCATCATCAACCGCATCGGGCTGGCCAACCGCGGTCTGGAGACCACGATCCGCCACCTGCGCCGTCCGCACGAAGGGGTCATCGTGGGGTGCAACATCGGCAAGAACACCTCGACCCCGGTCGAGAATGCGGCGACCGACTATCTGAAACTCTTCCGCAACCTCTATCAGTATGCGGACTATTTCACCGTCAACATCAGTTGCGACAACTCCTGCCGCGAGGGGCTGACCCACACGCGGGAGCATATCCTGAGCATTCTGGAACCGCTGTTTGACTTCCGGCGCGGACAGAACCAGTACCGGCCGATCATGCTGAAGGTCTCGCCCGACATGCCCGACGAGGTGGTCGACCGCGTGACGGACATCCTGCTCGAGACGCCGCTCGACGGCATCGTCGCCACGAACGGCACCCACCGCCGCGAAGGGCTGCAGACCAGCCGGATGTCGCTCGAGAAGATCGGCAGCGGACGGCTGAGCGGAGCCCCGTTGACGCGGCGTGCGGTGGAGATCGTGCGCCGGATCCATACCCGCTCGGGAGGCACCTACCCCATCATCGGCGTCGGGGGACTGATGACGCCGGACGACGTTCGGGCGATGCTCGACGCGGGAGCCGACCTCGTGCAGCTCTATACGGGCTACATCTACGAAGGTCCCGACCTCGTCGGGGAGATCTGCCGGGCGCTGATCACCGACGAGGAGCGCCGCCAGGCCGAGGCGAAAGCCAAGGCTGAGGAGGAGGCCCGCCTGAAGGCCGAGGCCGAAGCAAAGGCCCGCGCCGAAGAGGAGGCAAAAGCCAAGGAGGAGGCAAAAGCCAAGGAGGCGGCCGCTTCGACAGCCTCCGCCGCAACCGACGCCACGACCGATGCCGCAACCGACACCGTGCCCCCGCAGCAAACGGAAGCCAAAACCGCCGCATCTGCCGAAACTGCCGTCCCGGCCCAACCGGAAGCCGGCGCAACGGCCGAGGCCGCCCCTTCCGCCGCAGCGCATCCGGACCGGGAGACGAATCAACAAGAAGCCGGAGAGCACGACACAGCCCCGGGACAGGAGTCCGCAGAGGCAGCCGCCGCCCGGAAACAGGCATAAATCCATGAAAGCAACGATCATTACCATCGGCGATGAGATCCTCATCGGCCAGATCGTGGACACCAATTCGGTATCCATTGCCAAACACCTCAACTCGGCGGGCATCGTCGTCCGCGAGAAACTCTCGATCGGCGACGACCGCGAACAGATCCAGCAGTGCGTGACCCGGGCGCTGGAGCAGTTCGAAGTGACGATCATCACGGGCGGCCTCGGTCCCACGAAGGACGACATCACGAAGAAGACCCTCGCCGATCTGTTCCACAGCGGGATGCACTACGACCAGACGGTGGCCGACCATGTCGAGCGGATGCTCACGGCGCGCGGCATCGAGTTCAACGAACTCAACCGCTCGCAGGCGATGGTCCCCGACTGCGCGACGGTGCTCTTCAACGCCCACGGCACGGCCCCCGGCATGTGGTTCGAACGCGAGGGGCATGTGGTGGTTTCGCTGCCGGGCGTTCCGTTCGAGATGGAGCACCTGATGCAGGACGAGGTGATGCCGCGCCTGAAGGCCCGCTTCTCGCTGCGGCAGATCGTCCACCGCACGATGATCACCGCCGGACTGGCCGAATCGATGCTCGCCAAACGGATCGAAAGCTGGGAGAATGCCCTGCCGCCCTACCTCAAGCTGGCCTATCTGCCCAACCCGGGAGCCGTGCGGCTGCGTCTGTCGGCCTACGAGGTCGAGGGCGAAAGCGTCGCCCGCGAGATCGACCGGCAGTTCGAGGCGCTGCGCAAGCTGATCCCGCACTACGTCATCGGTTTCGAACGGGCCTCGATGCAGGAGCTCGTCCACGAGATCCTCACGAAGAACCATCAGACGCTGGCCACGGCCGAGAGCTGCACGGGCGGCACGATCGCCTCGCGCTTCACGGCCCTGCCCGGAGCATCGGCCTACTTCCGCTGCGGCGTGGTCTCCTACAGCAACGAGGCCAAGGTCGACGTGCTGGGGGTTTGCGCCGAGGACATTGCGCGCTACGGCGCGGTGAGCGAGACGGTGGCCCGCCAGATGGCCGAAGGGGTCCGGCGCATCGCGAAGGCCGACTACGCCGTGGCGACGACCGGCATTGCGGGTCCGACGGGCGGCTCGGCCGAGAAGCCGGTCGGGACGGTGTGGATCGCCGTGGCCACGCCCCGCGGGACGACGGCCGTAGTCAAGCAGTGCGGCACCGACCGCGGACAGGTCATCGACCGCGCGAGCGCCTTTGCGATCGGACTTCTGCGGGATGCGCTGGAGGGAAATTGATCGGCGGAAGCGAAAAAAAGTCAGGGCCTTTGGTGTTTTGACGAAAAGGTTGTATATTTGCAGGCCCGAAAAACGGGCAAAACAAAAATTAAGAACCATGAAAGTTTGCGAAATCACAGGCAAGGTGGCAGTTGTGGGCAACAACGTGTCGCACTCCCACCACAAGACCAAACGCAAATTCAGCCCCAATCTGAAGACGAAGCGTTTCTGGTCCGAGCAGGAAGGCCGCTGGATCACCCTGAAGGTATCGGCCGCCGGTATGAAAACCATCAACAAGAAAGGGCTCGCAGTAGCCATGCGTGAGGCTGCCGCTCCCAAAAGCGTGTACTAAAAACAACGAGTAACCCATGGCAAAGAAAGGCAACAGAGTGCAGGTCATCCTCGAATGCACCGAGCAGAAAGAGAGCGGCGTTGCGGGAATGTCCCGTTACATCACCACCAAAAACAAGAAGAACACGCCCGAACGTCTGGAGCGCAAGAAGTACAATCCGTTCCTGAAGCGTGTCACCTTACACCGTGAAATCAAATAGTAAGACAGAGTTATGGCAAAGAAAGTAGTCGCAACGCTGAAAACCGGTACTGGCAAGCAGTTCACCAAGTGCATCAAGATGGTCAAGTCGGAGAAGACCGGCGCCTACATGTTCAAGGAGGGTGTCATTGCCAACGACCAGGTAAAGGATTTCTTCGCAGAGGAGAAGAAATAAGGTATTTAAGAGTCGACCTCTTAATACAAAGGGCATCTCGTGCGAGATGCCCTTTGTGTTTCCCTGTTCACAATTTCTCATTTCGTCAACCGATTTGGCAAATCGGCACGAAATACCTATCTTTGAAAGAAAAACTTCATGCGAGTCAGAACCGTTGCATTCTACAATTGGCGCTACCCCTATGGAGGAGGAGAGGTCGTAACATTCAATCTGGCCCGATTTTTCCGGGCGTCGGGCTTGCGGGTTCTGCTCTATACGGGCAAACTGGACAGAGAGAAGCTCCTCGTCCAAGACTCTGCCATTTTCGAATTCCGGCCTTTACCACAACCGGACAACTTTCGGAATGAGAAAAATGAAAATTTCCTGGCAGAATCGCTCCGACAGGAGCAGGTTGATGTCATCATAGTACAGGGAGTCATGGAGTTTCCGTTTGCCCGGATCCACGAAACGACCTCGTGCAAAATCATCTTCTGCCTGCATAACAAGCCATTCTGGGAGGTCGAATTCATCCGTGCACAACCGTCGTCGGAGATCCCCCACCCGACCTTTGCCCGGCGGCTCGAGTTTCTGCTGCTCCGCAAACCGGTCTACTATCTGACGCCGAAGTTGTGGAACCGAACCGTGAAGAGTTACGGCCGGATGCTGCCGTCGATAGACCGGTGTCTGCTGCTCTGCGAGGCGTATCGCCGCGATTTCGACGCTGCCATCGCCTCGAAATTCGGCGAGGAATTGGTGCGCGGAAAGACCGCCGCCATCCTCAACCCGCTGACGCCGGCCGTACCCGGTGAAACAATGCCCAAGCAAAAGATCATCCTCTATGTCGGGCGACTGGTCCGCACCCACAAACGGGTCGACCGGCTGCTACGGATCTGGCAGAAGATCGAGTCGCACCATCCGGACTGGCAGCTGCAGATCGTCGGAGAGGGCGAAGAACGACCTGCACTCGAAAAGCTGGCACGCCGGCTCAGACTGCAGCGTATCCACTTTCTGGGATACCGCAGCGACATGCCGACCATCTACCGCACAGCCTCGTTCATCTGCCTGACTTCCAACTTCGAAGGGCTTCCCATGAGCCTCATGGAGGGACAGCAGTATGGCGTCATCCCTGTATCGTTTGACTCCTATGCCGGAATCCAGGAGATCGCCCAGGACGGAAAAGCCGGCATCATCATCCCCTCCTACAGTCTTCGCCGGTACGCCAGCCGGCTCAACCGGATTCTCGACCATCCGCAGGAGCAGGAACAATTACGCCGGCAGGCACTGGCTGCCGCACAGCGTTACGACCCGCAGGTCATCGGGCAACAATGGCTCCGACTCTTTGAAGAATTATGAGCGACATGAAGAAAACGATCGCATTCACCATCTTCCGCTACGGCGAGGGGATCTTCGGCGGCGCCGAGGCCCACTGCCGGATGCTGGCCGAACGGCTGACCCCCTACTACCGGATCGAGATACTCACCACGACGCTCCGCCATCCGGGATGCCCGGAGCAGGACTTTCCCGAGGGCGAAAGCCTCGAGAACGGGATCCTCGTACGGCGGTTCCGCACCGAGGCCGACACAACGCACTACAACGAACTGCGACGAGCCGGGAACCGGGCCCGACGGCTGCGCTACCGGCTCGACCAGCTGCGGCTGCTGACGCCGCTGGCCTCGCTCCACCCGGTGTGGCACCTCAACGAGGAGGCCGAACGGCACTTCTTTGCCTGCCATGAGGAGTATGCCCCCTCGCTCGTGGAGTATGTCCGCCGCCACAAGCAGGAGTATGCCGCCATCATCCCGGTCTGCTTCTACTACACCTCGACGCTCTTCACGGCGATCGAAGCCCCCGAGAAATGCATCCTCATCCCGACGGCTCATCCGCAGAAGCAGCTCTACTTCAGCCTCTTCACACAGGTATTCACGCGCGTGGCCCACATCGCCTTCAACACGGCGGCCGAGCGACGCCTCTGCCAACGGGTCTTCGGGCGTCACCTCTCGCCGAGTTCGATCGTCGGGGTCGGCATCGAGCAGGAGAAGCCCGCCCCGTGGAGCTCCGTGCGCGAACGCTACCACCTGCCCGAACGCTACGTGCTCTATGTCGGGAGGCTCCATCCGCTGAAGCTCTGCAACGTGGTTTCCGACTTCATCCGCTACCACGAGGAGTCGGGCGACGCGACGAAACTGGTGCTCGTCGGGCCGGTATCGCCGGAGATCACCCTGCCGGACCATCCCGCCATCCTCACAACGGGAGCGGTGAGCGAGGCCGAGAAGAGTGCCATCATCCGCCACGCCACGGTGATGGTCAACCCCTCGAAGATGGAGAGTCTGTCGCTGCTGCTGCTCGAGGCGCTCGAGAACCGGATTCCGATGCTGGTCAACGGCGAGTGCGAGGTGATGAAGGATCACTGCCGGTTGAGCGGCGCCGCCCTGTGGTACGACAACAGCCGCGACTTCTGCGAGAAGCTCCGCCGGCTGCTCACCGACGAAAAGTTGCGGAGCGAGATGAGCGAAAAGGGCCCCACGTATGTCCACGAGAACTACGGTTGGGAGGTGGTCATTCCGAAACTTCGGACACTGATCGAGGAGGTGGCCGCCAGCAGCCAGGACCGGTAAAAAAGCCCGTCCGCAAGGCCCCAACCGGCGCGAGCACTCTCCGGACGCGGCCGACAGAGGCCCCTCCCGCCCCATCCAGGGCAAGGACTCCGACGGCACCGTCGGGCCCCGCTTTCCGTCCATCCGCACGTTCCAACGAAAAGGCGGAGAATCCCCCGATGGGAGGACTCTCCGCCTTGTTGCGTCAGGAAGCACGCCGGCCGGATCAGAAGCGATGCACGGCCCGCACGAGGAACTTGTTGTACTTCGGGATCTCGACCACATAGGGGGGATCGAGACTCATGTGCGACGTGAAGGCGTTCTTCTCATCCATTTCGGTCGAGGAGAAGTAGTAGACCATGCGGTCCATGCGCTCGCCGCCGGCATTCTTCAGAGCATCGTTGAACTTGTTGCGGGCCTGGCGGTCGTTGTGCATGCGCGTGCCGCCGTTGTAGTTGTGGCCGATGGTCAGCAGCTCGTCGATGGCCGGCAGATACCACCCTTCGCCCTTGTCGCGGCACCACTTGAAGGCGGGGAAATCCTCCCACGAAAGGTTGTTCTGCTCGATATAGCGGGCCACCTTCTCCATGTTGTCCTGCCCATTGCTGCGGTTGTCGGCTCCGGCTTCACGGAGATCGGGCTTGCGGAACTCGCTCCAGTGGAGGCTGGCCTCGTCGAGCGAGATGATCAGCCCGTGCTGACGGTCGTCGGAGAGCTGACACACCACTCCCCGCAGGCCGTCACGGTCGTAGAGTTCGCCGATCTCATACTGCTTGACCACATAGGCGACCGTCGGGGTCGTCCGGATCGGCGTCTGCGGCGCGGGGGCCGGAACGGCTTGAGCTGCCGGGACAGCCGAAGCAGCGGGGGCCGTCGGAGCCTCCGAAACAGCCGGGACGGTAAAGCGATCGACCTCGCCGTTGGCATAGCGGATATAGTGGATATCGGCAACGGGCAGTACGTAGGTGGGGCCGTCGGGGTTGGAGAAGCGCTTGTAGCTGATCTTCTCGGGGGTGATCTCGATCACGCGGGCCTCGACACGCGTCGAGTCGTTGCGGACGATCAGATCCTGCGCGGCGGCCGAAGCGGCGCCGAAAAAGGCTGCCAGGAGCAGCAGTAGCGTTCTTTTCATCTTCTGTAGTACGGGTTGTGATGCAAAGATAACGCTTTTCCAAACATTCTTGCTATCTTTGTCGCAGGATAAATCAGATAAATTCTACGCACATGGCATTTTTCGATATTTTCCGCAGGAAGCAGCAGGAGACCCCCGTCAGCGAAGAGCAGGCGCAGAAGCAGCGCCAGGAGCTCGATGCCGGTCTGGAGAAGACCAAGACGGGCCTCTTCTCGAAACTCGCCCGCGCCGTGGCGGGGCGTTCGACGGTCGATGCCGACGTACTGGACAACCTCGAGGAGGTGCTCATCACGTCGGACGTCGGGGTCGAGACGACCGTGAAGATCATCCGCCGCATCGAGGAGCGGGTCGCCCGCGACAAATACATGAATACCTCCGAGCTGCAGTCGATTCTGCGCGACGAGATCTCGTCGCTGCTCGAGGAGGCCCACGGTTCGGCCGACCACTTCGGGCTCGACGCCCGCGAGGGGGAACCCTACGTGGTGATGGTCGTCGGGGTCAACGGCGCCGGCAAGACCACCACCATCGGCAAACTCGCGGCACAGCTCGTCAAGGCCGGGAAGAAGGTCTGGATCGGAGCGGCCGACACGTTCCGCGCGGCGGCGATCGACCAGCTGCAGGTGTGGGCCGACCGTGCCGGTGCGACGATGATCCGCCAGCAGATGGGGTCCGACCCCGCCTCGGTGGCCTTCGACACGCTCACCTCGGCCAAGGCCAACGGCGCCGACGTGGTGCTGATCGACACGGCGGGGCGTCTGCACAACAAGATCAACCTGATGCACGAGCTGACGAAGATCCGCAACGTGATGGGGAAGGTGATCCCCGGGGCGCCGCACGAGGTGATGCTCGTACTGGACGGCTCGACGGGGCAGAACGCCTTCGAACAGGCGCGTCAGTTCACCCAGGCCACGCAGGTCACCTCGCTCGCGATCACCAAGCTCGACGGCACGGCCAAAGGGGGTGTGGTGATCGGCATCAGCGACCAGTTCCACATTCCGGTCCGCTACATCGGCATCGGCGAGGGGATCGACCAGCTTCGCATCTTCGACCGCAAGGAGTTTGTCAACGCATTGTTCGGGAATGAAAAAAATTAACGTCATCACGCTCGGCTGCTCGAAGAATACGGTCGACAGCGAGCACCTCATGGCCCGGCTGGCGGCCGCGGGCTACGAGGTACTCTTCGACAGCGACCGCACGGACGCCAAGGTGGTCGTCATCAACACGTGCGGTTTCATCGGCGACGCCAAGCAGGAGTCCATCGAGATGATCCTCCGCGCCGCCGAGGCCAAGAAGGCCGGCCGCATCGAACATCTTTTTGTCATCGGCTGCCTTTCGGAGCGCTATGCCGACGAGCTGCGCCGCGAGATCCCCGAGGTGGACGAATACTTCGGGGCCCGCACGTGGGAGGGCATCGTCCGGGCGCTGGGGGCCTCGGAGGACCCGGCGCTGGCCACGGAACGCCGCCTCACCACGCCGAAACACTACGCCTACCTGAAGATCTCGGAGGGTTGCAACTGGAAGTGCGGCTACTGCGCCATTCCGCTCATCCGCGGGCCGCACGTCTCGGTGCCGATGGAGGAGCTCGAGGAGGAGGCCCGCAAACTGGCGGCCAGCGGCGTGCGCGAGCTGATCGTCATCGCCCAGGATACGACCTACTACGGCATCGACCTCTACGGCAAACGCATGCTGGCCGAACTGCTGCGACGGCTGTGCCGCATCGACGGCATCGAGTGGATCCGCCTCCACTACGCCTATCCGGCAGCCTTCCCCGAGGATGTGATCGAGGTGATGGCCTCGGAGCCGAAGATCTGCAAATACCTCGACATTCCGTTCCAGCATATCTCCGACGCACAGCTCTCGGCCATGCTGCGCCGCCACACAAAGGCCGAGGCCATGGAGCTGATCCGGAAGTTGCGCGAGGCGATCCCCGATCTGGCACTGCGCACGACGCTGCTGGTGGGCTATCCCGGGGAGACCGAAGCCGATTTCGAGGAGTTGCTGGCGTTCGTGCGCGAGGTGCGGTTCGACCGGCTGGGGGTCTTCGCCTACTCGGAGGAGGAGGGGACCTGGTCGGCCGAGAAGCTGCAGAACGACGTCCCGGAGGAGGTCAAGCAGCAGCGCGTCGAGCGCATCATGGCGCTGCAGAACGAGATTTCGCGCGAGAACAACCTGCGCCGCGTCGGCCGCACCGAACGGGTGCTGATCGACTCGCGGCAGGGTGACTGGTATGTGGGACGCACGCAGTACGATTCGCCGGAGGTCGACGAGGAGATCCTGATTCCGGCCGACGCGAAGCGGCTGCTCAAGGGTCACTTCTATACGATCCGCATCACCTCGGCCGAGGACTACGACCTCTACGGCGAGCCTCTCGCAAAATAATTTGGTGTTTTCTCCTTTTTTTTCTACCTTTGAAAAAGCAAAACGGACTTATCTCCGACACGGATGGCCGACAAGAGTGTGATAACGAACATCGAAGCCCGGGTAAGGCGGCTGATTGACGACCACAGGAGGCTGTCGAACCTCTGTGCGGAGCTCACGGCACAACGTGACGCGCTGAAGGCCGAGAACCGGAGTCTCGAGGAGCGGATCCGCTCGCTCGAATCCGAGTTGGCCCGGATGCAGCTCGCCGAAGGTCTTGCCGGCGGGGGTCCGAATCGCGAGAAGGCACGTGCACGGGTCAACCGGCTGATGCGGGAGGTCGACAGGTGTATCGCGCTGCTGGGCAAACCGACGGAAATCCCTGATTCCGACGTTTCGGAATAGACGCGGTGCCCGGAGGATGTGTGACGTTGGACTGAGATACGAAACCGATCGACAATGGCAAAACAGGCGATAACCCTCAAGATAGCCGGAAAAAGCTACCCGTTCGACATCGAGAGCGGAAAGGAAGAGATCTACCGTCTGGCCGAGCGTGAGGTCAACAACTACCTCGCGCTGATCAAGCAGCAGAATATCAAGGGCTGGAAAGACCAGGACTACCTGGCGATGGCCGCCCTGAAGTTTGCAATCGTCGATGTCGGCATGCGGCAAAGTCGCCGCGTCGACAGTGAAGAGGTCCGGAGGCTCGAGGCTCTCGATGCCGAAATCGACACCTACCTCAACACCCTCAAACCCTAGAGGGCCGAAGAGGGGGCCGAGTAACAAAGGGGGCAAGGAGGCCGAGGGACTGGAGGAAACTGAGGGACTGGAGGGGACCGAGTGACCGGAGGTACTTGAGGGACTGGAGAAAGTAGAAATTGAGGAACCGGGAACCGAAGGAGGCCAAGACGAAGAGAGGACCAAGACGATAGTGGGATCAAACCAGGACTGACCGGAACATGAGAAGCGGAAGACTCGAAAGAGAAGATGCTACCCCACAGACCGAAAGAAATAGGAGGCAACCGAAGAGAGGGGGGGGAAAAAGAAAAGGAAACCCCGGGGAAGTGACCCCAAAGACGCCCCTTCGGCAAGACCTCGGATGACGTTCTTTGAACATATCAGAATCTACCCGCATAGATTCCTTAAAGCTTTGCGAAACTGAACACTTTTTATATTGGGGCAACTCCCGATGCTTCAAAATCAGGCCTTACTACCCGCATTGGGGAGTGCGTTCCGGCGCACCGTTGGAAGATTGCGATACTCGGAGCCCCCACACATGACCTATCTTGCAGATTCGTCAAACGAGACTAAGGAGCCTATGCGGTTTTTTTTTGACTTAACCGACTAAACACCTATTTATAAATTAAAAACACGTAAGGAACAATGTATACCACCGTTTTAATCGCCTGCATCTCAGCGGTAGCAGCCGTGGCGGTTTATGCGGTCGTTACGAATTATGTCATCAAGAACACGATTCGCAAACGTCGCGAAGCCGCGCTGAAGGAGGCCGAAGCCGAAGCCGAGATGATCAAGAAGGAGCGGATCCTCCAGGCCAAGGAGAAGTTCATCCAGCTCAAGAGCGAATACGACCGCCAGGTCAACGAGCGCAACCAGAAACTCAACCAGAGCGAACAGCGCGCCAAACAGCTCGAGCAGAACCTCCAGAACAAGGAGCGCGATCTGGAGAACAAACTCCGCGAGAATGACCGCCTCAAGGAGCAGATGCAGAACCAGCTGCAGCTGCTCGAACACAAGAAGGAGGAGATCGACCAGGTCCGCCGCGAGCAGAACGTGCGTCTGGAGCAGATCTCCGGCATGAGCACCGAGGAGGCCAAGAACATCCTGATGGAGAACATGAAGGCCGAGGCCAAGACCGAAGCCGCCGCCTATATCAACGAGACGATCGAGGAGGCCAAGATGACCGCCACGAAGGAGGCCAAACGCATCATCGTGGCCTCGATCCAGCGCGTGGCCACCGAGACGGCCATCGAGAATGCCGTGACGGTGTTCAACATCGAGAGCGACGAGGTCAAGGGACGCATCATCGGCCGTGAGGGCCGCAACATCCGTGCACTGGAGGCGGCGACCGGCATCGAGATCATCGTCGACGATACCCCCGAGGCGATCATCCTCTCGGGCTTCGATCCCGTGCGCCGCGAAATTGCCCGTCTGGCCCTCCACCAGCTCGTCACCGACGGCCGCATCCACCCCGCCCGCATCGAGGAGGTCGTGGCCAAGGTCCAGAAACAGATCGAGGAGGAGATCGTCGAGGTCGGCAAGCGTACGGCCATCGACCTGGGTATCCACGGTCTGCATCCCGAGATGATCCGCCTGATCGGCAAGATGAAATACCGTTCGTCCTACGGCCAGAACCTGCTGCAGCACGCCCGTGAGACGGCCAATCTGGCCGGCATCATGGCCGCAGAGCTGGGCCTGAACCCCAAGATTGCCCGCCGTGCCGGACTGCTGCATGACATCGGCAAGGTGCCCGACGACGAACCCGAACTGCCGCACGCAATCATCGGCATGAAGCTCGCCGAGAAGTACAAGGAGAAGCCCGAAGTCTGCAACGCCATCGGCGCCCACCACGACGAGGTGGAGATGACCTCGCTCATCGCGCCGATCATCCAGGTTTGCGACGCCATCTCGGGTGCCCGCCCGGGAGCCCGCCGTGAGGTGGTCGAGAGCTACATCAAGCGTCTGAAGGAGATGGAGGACATCGCGCTGTCGTACCCCGGCGTCGTGAAGACCTACGCCATCCAGGCCGGCCGTGAGCTGCGTGTGATCGTCGGTGCCGACAAACTTTCGGACCAGGAGTCGGAGGGTCTTTCGCACGATATCGCCAAGAAGATCCAGGACGAGATGACCTACCCCGGACAGGTGAAGATCACCGTCATCCGCGAAACCCGCGCCGTTGCCTACGCCAAGTAGGCGGCGCCCGAAACCGGAGGGAGGGGGCCAGACAGAACGCTGGCAGACAGGACGCTGGCAGACAGGACACTGGCAGACAAGACGCTGACAAAGAGAAGCGACCGCCTCCTCCGCGAACGAGCAAAGAGGCAGCGGGGAAGGTGAGAACCGTCCCCGAAAGACTCCTCCGGGGAAATCCGGAGGAGTCTTTTTCGCAATAACGAATCCTTCAGACAGTTACACCCGAAACCATGGAAACGCTCCAAACGCTGAATCCCGAACTCAAAAGATATATCGAAACGGAGATCCTCCCCCGCTACCGGACGTTCGACCGCGCCCACAACCTCGACCACGTGCGTGCGGTGATCGACCGCAGCCTGGAACTGGCCGCCGGCCGCGACGTCGACCTGCAAATGGTCTACACGATCGCCGCCTACCACGACACGGGGCTGGTCAACGGCCGCGAACGCCACCACCTCGATGCGGGACGCATCCTTGCGGAGGATCCCGCGCTGCGGCGCTGGTTCACCGAGGAGCAGATCCGCACGATGCGTGAAGCTGTCGAGGATCACCGCGCCTCGTCGCAACACGCCCCGCGCTCGATCTACGGGCGACTCGTGGCCGAGGCCGACCGGCAGATCGACCCGGCGACGATCCTCCGCCGCACGGTGCAGTACAGCCTGGCCCACTACCCTGCCTACGACCGCGAGGAGCACTTCGCCCGCTGCGTCGACCACCTGCGGGAGAAGTACGCCGAAGGGGGCTACCTGCAGCTTTGGATCGCGGAGTCGGAGAACGCCCGGCGACTGGAGGAGCTGCGGGCCGTCATCCGCGATCCGCAACGGCTGCGGGCGGCCTTCGATGAAATATTCGACACCGAAAGCCGCACCAATCAACAGGGAACCGCACCCGGCCGGAAATAATGAACAGCTGTTGCAATGACGAAGCCATTACTGGCCGAAACTGGACTTTTTTGTGCATGATTCGCAAAAAATGACTATCTTTATAACCGTTATCGTATGAAATCTCTCCCTGCGAAATACGGATTACTGCTTCTGATTCTGCTCGGCACCGTCTGCGGATCACGTATTGCAACAGCCACGGAATTGCTAAACAGCCGTTTCTCACTGGTCCTGCCCAACCTCTTCCCGACAAACGACGTGCGGGACCTCTTCCAGGACTCCGACGGATATATCTGGATGGGGACTGACTGCGGCCTGCTGCGCTACGATGGATATGACCTGGTAACCTACGACCAGAGCCTTACCCCCGGAATCGGATTCAACGCCTTCGTCAATACCGTTGCCGAGGACAGGGACAACAACCTCTGGATCGGAACCGAACACGGGCTTTTCGTGCTGGACAAAACCACCGGAATCATCTCCGCAGCCGAATGCAGCGAACTGACCGACGACAACATCTCGGTGGTTTGCTGCGATACGGGCAACGGTGTGTGGGCAGCCGGAGAAAAGGGACTCTTCCGCAAAGGTCCGGCCCTGCGAAGATTTTTCCCGGTCGATCTGCGCGACAACGACGGCCGTCCCGTCACGGGGATCACCTCGGTGATCAAGGACCGGAACGTCTGCCTGTGGATCGTCGCACGCAGCTGCGGTCTGCTGCGTTACGACATCCGCGAAAAAAGGAGCTATCTCTATGACGATACCCTGCTCCGCCAGGCAAGGGTTGTCTTTTGCGATTCGCAAGGGACGATCTGGGTCGGAACGGACAGAGCCGGACTGCTGAGGTTGATCAACCCCTACAGCCCCGATGATCTGGAATACATTCGCTACCGCCACACGGCCGACGAACGGTCGCTGCTCGATGATTCGGTTTCGGACATCGTCGAAGACACGACACGGGGCATCCTCTGGATCGGGACCCACAGCGGGGTCAGCGTGCTTCACGATCGCGAGGATACCCTTTCGTTCGAAAATTTCAAGTCGGGTTCACGCGTTGGCGATCTTCCCTACAACGATGTCACCTCACTACTGCTCACGCACGACGGCCAACTCTGGGTTGCCATGGCTGACGGCGGCATCTGCAAAACCCAGATGCGCGAATTCCAGTTTCTGGACAACTCCTCATTTACTCTCCGCAACAATTTCAACACCAGCGCCATCCTCAGCCTTCACTACATTGGCGAAGGCAACTTCTGGCTCGGACTTCCCGACGTGGGACTCGTCTGCTACAACATCTACAGCGGCAAGGTGCAAGACGCCGGTCAGTTCGCGGGACTGAACCGCCTGCCGAATCGGACCTCCATCACCTCCATCCTGGGCCGCAGGAATGACCCAACACTCTGGTTCGCCTCGGCAGATTCAGGCATCTGGATCTACGATCCGGAACGAGAAACCCTGCGCCAAATCTGCACCGGGAATACCCCCGGACTTTGCGACAACCGGATCCATATGCTGCGGGAGGATCCTGCGGGCAACGTATGGATCGGGACACGCCACGGCGTGAGTCTGGCAACCCCGGACGGGGAGGTTACAACCCTGGGAAAGTGGTGGGGAGATCTCGTTCCGGGGCAACCCGACGTCATGGACTTCTGTTTCGACCTCCGCGGGCGGATCTGGATTGCGGGATATGCTGAAGGAATCATCCGGCTCGACCCCGAGACCAAAACGCTTCACCACTTCACAACCGCCGACGGACTGCCCGATGAGAGTGTCGTCTGCCTCTGCGTGGACAACCATGGGAGCGTCTGGGCCGGCTCTTCACACGGGATCGTAGTGTGTCCGGCCAACGAAGAGACCTTTCGCCCCGTCACCTCGCTCCCGGCTCAGGGACGGATGCGCGTCACCAACATTCTGCGGGATTCGAACGAACGGATCTGGGTCTCGACGGCCAACTCCGTCTACTCGTTCTCGGCCAACGCCTCCGGCGAGATCGTGAACATCAACACGTATCAGGTTCCCGACGAAACCCGCGCATTCTACTTCAACCGCCATGCGGCCACGCTGCTCGATTATTCCCGTGTGGCCTTCGGCGGTTCCGACGGACTGCGGCTTTTCACCGGAAACCGCGTCTAACAACGTCGCTCGACGCTTCCACTCGTCTTTACGGATTTCAAGGTCCACAACCGCTCATTGCGGGAGATGCCCGAATCCGAACGCCGCCAGATCACGGACAAGGATATCGCCTATGCTTCCTTGATCGAACTCGACCACCGGCAAAACAACTTCAGCATCGAATTCTCCGTGCTGTCGTTCCTCTCACCGACGGACAACATCTTCCAATACCGGCTCGAAGGGATCGACCCGGACTTCGTCACCGTAGACTGGCGTCACCGCACGGCCTTTTACAGCAATCTTCCGGCCGGGAATTATACCTTTCGCCTTCGCGTGGCCGGCAGCAACGGAGTCTGGTGCAGCAATGAAAAGACCCTTGCCATCCACATCTCACCCCCACCGATGCAATCCTGGTGGGCCATTTTAACCTATGTCGTCATCTGCCTTGGGATCATTTACGTGGGATTCCATTTCACACGCTACCGTCTCAGGATGGAGCATGAGATCCGCATGTCGCACTTCGAGCAGCAGCAGATCGAGGAACTGAACCGCGTCAAACTGCAGTTCTTCACAAACGTCACACACGAACTGATGACGCCGCTGAGCATCCTGCTCACTTCGCTTGAAGGATTAAACAAAGGGATCGGCGAGCCACGGACTCTCTACTCCGTAATGACGGTTAATGCCACACGGTTAATGCGTTTGATCCAGCAAATTCTCGAGTTCCGCAAGGCCGAAAGCGGGAATCTCAAGCTCGGCGTTTCGCGAGGCGACATTGCCGCCTTCGTACGCAAATGCTGCGAGGCCTTCACGCCACTGGTGACAAAGAAGAATCTGCATTTTTCGGTCGACTCCACGCCCGAAAGCATCACCGGATGGTTCGATCCCGACAAAGTCGACAAGATCGTCTATAACCTGCTCTCGAATGCCGCGAAATACACCCCGGCAGGCGGACGTATCGGCATCACCATCCAACAGCTGGGATCCGAAGCCGAGATCGAAGTCTCGAACAGCGGGGAACTGATGAGTCAAGAGACCATCGACAACCTCTTCAAACGTTTCTACGATGGGAAATACAGAAAATTCCACACCATCGGCACCGGCATCGGCCTGTCGCTGGTCAAGGATCTGGTGACGATCCACAAGGGTCGGATTGCCGTGACCAGCTGCCAGGAACGGGGCAACTGCTTCCACATCACGCTGCCGATCCGACGCGAAGACTACGATATCGACGAAATCGATACGGAGACCGATCAGTCGGACGGAAGTGCCGTTCTGCTCGATGCTCCGCTGACATCGCTCCACGGTCCGAATCTCGAAACATCCCGGGACCAGGCCACCACATCCGCACCGGTTGCCCCTTCGCCGGATCCCTTCATCCGGCAGGAGAGCACAGCCTCCGAGACCATCGCCGACTCGGATGACACTCCTGAAGAGAGCACCACCGAGAAACGGCATACGGTGATGATCGTCGACGACAACGAGAACCTTCGCGAACTGATCGGCCATCTGCTCGAGAAGCAGTTCAACATCGTCACGGCCGAGGACGGACAGCAAGCCATCCAGCGATTGACCGAGCAGCCGGTGGATCTGGTAGTTTCGGACATCATGATGGAGGGGATGGACGGTCTGCATCTCTGCCAATGGATCAAAAGCACGTTCGAGTACTGCCACATTCCGGTCATTCTCCTGACCGCCAAACACGGCGACATGAACCGGGTCGAAGGCTACAATTCCGGAGCCGACGGCTACATCACCAAACCATTCAGTTTTCAGGTACTCCATGCCCGAATCATCAACCTGCTCAAACAGCAGGATCTGCGCAGCACCCGCTACCGGAACCAGGTGGTCTTTGAGGTCGAGAAGCTCGATTATACCTCGATGGACGAGCAGTTCCTGCGCCAGGCCATTGCCTGTGTCAATGCCCATATCTCCGACAGCAACTTTACGCGGACCGATTTCGTACGCGAGATGAATACGTCGCGTACCGTCCTGACGGAGAAGTTAAAATCGCTGACAGGTCTGACCCCCTCGGCATTTGTCCTCGACGTGCGGTTGCGTGCGGCCTGCGCACTGCTCGAAAAACAGCATCATATCCGGATTGCCGATCTGGCCTATGCCTCGGGATTCAACGACCCGAAGTACTTCAGCATGTGCTTCAAGAAAAAGTTCGGCGTCTCACCCCGCGAATACGCCGAACAGAGGGGCTCCGACCGGGAGAAAACCGATCAGGAGGCATAATACACTGACAACCAACAATCTTCGCAAAACCGGACATTTCTAAAATTGTCCGGTTTTTTTCACTCGGTGAACTTTTACGGACAATATTCCCCCCTTTACACCTACATTTTTTGGAATTTTGGGGGAGCGAAAGACAGCGGTACACCCCCACCGACAGACCGATGTCCAATCCGAAATCAAAACCTTAAACCATAACTTTATGAAAAAAAACTTCCACCCTAAATTTCCAGCCGCATGGCTGATTCCGCTGGCGACAGCAGCCGTGGTTGCCTGCACGAACGACGCCACACCGACACCGCCACCGACGGACGACGTGAACCAGCCCGTCGAACAGATAGCCGCCGAGCCCTTCAAGTCCGTCAAGGCGACGATTGGAGAAGAGACCGTGACAGCCATTGTCGACAACGAAGACAAGACGTTGTCCCTGACGTTCGACTACGCCGAAACGTTCGAAGCGGTCGACCTCGCCGTCGAGTTGAACGACGGATGGGCCATCGCCAGCCCGGCAGAACCCGACAACGCCGACCTCTCGGGCGAAGATCCGCAGATCGTCTTCCAGAGCGCCGACGACACGACCCTGAGCTACGCTTTCCAATTGAAGAGCTATGCCTTTCCGATCGCCGATCCATCGAAAATAACGATCGACGGGGCCACCCTCGAAGCCAATGCACAGGATCCGTTTCGCTTCACGATCCACTTCGAATCGAACGCCTCGACCTCGGTTGTTCTCCATTTCGCCCAGGGAGCCCTGATGGAGGGGGCTTCGATCGCGGGTCTGGAGAACGGAACGCTGACGCTTGAGTTCGGCTCGCTGACCACACAGCAGATCGAGGTGACCGCCAACGGGAAGGCACACCCCTATACGTTTGTGCTCGACATGCCCGAGAAGGTGGACGAGTTCCTCCAGAAACTGCTCACCGTAGGCAACTTTGTCGACAAGACCGCCGAATACGCCTTTGCCTCGAAATACGACTACATCAAAGTCTACAACGCTACCGAATTGAAAAACATGCCGGGCGCCACCAACGGGAAAGGCGAGGACGGATCGAGCACCAGCGAACCGGTCCACTGGATGAACAACAGTTCACTGGAGGTTCAGGAGGCCGCCATGCGGTGTCTGGGCGACTGTACGGAAGCGGATTTCACGCAGACCGTCGGCAATGTTAACTTCACGGTCGTCGCGGTCGACAAATCGAAAGTCCGCGGCCGGATCATGGCCAGCGGCGAGGATCTCGGTTTCTCGATCGACGGATCGGAGGGTCTGATTGCCATGAGCGGCAATGTCGTAGTCCGCGAAGACCAGCAGTTCCGCAACAACCTGATCGCCGTCGACGGCACCACCATGGCCAACCATCTCTCCTGGTTGAACAACAATCTTTTCCGCACGGCCATTGCCTTTGACAGCGACGGCGACATGCACTTTGTGCTGGCCGGACTGGACACCTCCGACAACTCGATCCGCCAGTTGCCTTTCTGCGAGGATCAGACCAACCATGGGGCCGTTCTGGACGATGCCGAACGCGACAAGTACTATTACGGAGCCAACTACGCAAGCCGGTTCTTCCCGGCCTGGGATTTCGACATGAAGAGCGTCGCTACGGCCCACATGCTCGTCATTCTCGACGGCGAGGCCAAAGGCTGGCGCTGGGGACTGCTCAACGACGGAAACAGCTCCCAGCCGGGTAACGCCACGGCCTACAATGCGCGGGCCCGCCGCACGTTCATCGGAGAGACCCCGGACAAGATCATCTTCGTCACCGAAACCGGCGACGGGGTACTGATCTCGCAAGGAGGACGCGTCATGCAGGTTGTCGGCTGCACGAACGCCACGGCAACCTCGCGTCACGACGGATGGATGAATGTATCGGTCAACGGACGTTCGACGGAATACGTTCCCATGCTCTACATCGACGGTGAGAATGTGGCCGGAGGCGCCGAGAATACCTGCCCGCTTTGCTATAAGATCGTCTACGACATCCGATAAAAGCCCCTCCGTGACGCCCCTCCGATTGCGGAAGAACGTTCCGCAATCGGAGTCCGTCCGGACCCAATTTCCATACGAACCATCAAGTCGAACCAACCATGAAATCCAAACGTTTCAAACTGCTGCCACCGATAATCGCGGCGCTGGTGGGGATGCTGCTCGGAATGGCCTGTTCCGAGGTTCCCGACAACGTCGAGGAGACTCATCGCGGAGTCGCCTTCACCTCGCTGAAGGTCACGGCCAATAACGGCGAGACGGTCACGGCGACGAACGTCGACGAGAAAAATCTCTCACTGGCATTCAATACGGCCGACGAATTCGACCGCTGCATCCTCACCGTGGAGACAAATCCCGGCTACACGCTCGTCTACCCCGAGGATCCGAATCACTTCGATCTCGCGGCCACACCCGTCATCCACTTTCTCAATCCGCAAGGCCGGATTATCAAATACTGGCTGAGCGTGCAATCGAACTCGCTGCCTGTGATCGATGCCTCGAAAATCCGGGTCGAGGGCAGCACCACAACCGATGACATCACCCTGTCGAGTGCCACGAAGACCCTGACCGTCAACTACTCGCTGGGCATGGACATGACGGCCATCACCCTTGTATTCGAGCCAGGTTCGCTGCTCGAAGGGGGAACAGTCGGTGAAGATAACCGTATTACAATCGATCTCTCGACGGGCGAGCCGTGCGAACTGGCCGTTGAAATGAGCGGTCGGCAGGTGATCTACCAGGTGACGATCAACTTCGGCCGCGTCATGGCCTCCCCGACCACCATCGGACTGCGCGACGTGACGGACCAGTTCGTCGACGAGGGCTCCCCCTTCACCGTCTATCAGGGCACGACGCTCCCGGCAGTTCCCATCCGCAACGAGGGACAGCCCGAAGAGCCCGAATTCTGGACCGACAACTGCTACGGGAACAACTACGAGGCGCAGCTGTCCGCCATGGCCTTCCTCGGAGACTGGGCCTCGAACCGCCCCGTAACGAATCTGACCAACCAGTCGCTGACCGTCATCTTCTTCGATCCGGCCTCCACCAGCGGCGATATCCGGGCCAACGAGGCGACGGGGCTCGAACTCGACGCCACGCTGGGGGATCTGGTGATGACGGGCTGTTCGAAGGAGCTTCAGAGCGAGGTTGTCCTCAGCGACCGCATCGTCGACCAGAAGATCAAGACCCTGACCAAGGGCTATTTCCGATCCTGCATCGCCTTTGACCGCAACGGAGAGCTGCATCTGACAGCCGCAGCGCTCGACCCGGACAACCTTTCACCGGCCGGCATTGCGGAATATCGGGAGATGGCCTTCGTCAACCCGAACTACTACGGGCTGCTGACCGATGAGACCATGGCCCAGTACTTCCCGCAAAAAAGCCACTATGCCGACTATATCTCGCCCTGGTCGGTCGATGTGAAATGCTTTGCCACGGCCTATCCGCGCATCGTTCACGACGGCAACGGACTCCGGTTCCAGACGAGTCTGGCCAACGACGGCTACGGCGACTCCTCGGGCAGCGGATCCGCATGGAACGGCGAGCGCACCCGTTGCTTCATCGGCAAGACCTTCGACGGACGGATCGCCCTGGCCTCCTCCAACGGCAAGAGCGGCATGTTGCAGATTGCATGGTTGTTACAGAAACTTGGCTGGCGCTACATATACTATGTGGGCGGTTCGTTCTACGCCGACGACGAATTCCAACCCTCGATCTGTCTGAACGGTCATCTGGTCTGCGGTGTCGAACATCAGGTTGCCAAATACCTGCTGGTATTCGATGCAAAGCCCTAACGCAAAATCTATCCCAACATGAAAAAAACAGCATTCTGTCTGTTGCTTGCAGTCTGCATCTGGTCCTCATCGGCCGGAGCACCCTCAGCACACGGCACCACGGTATATGCAGCGTCCCAACAAAGTCCCAGCACGGAGCCTTACACCGGTCAGATCGTGGACGCCCGGGACAATACACCGCTCATCGGTGCCACAATTATCCTCAAGGGAACCACCATCGGCACCAGCTCCGATACCGAAGGGAATTTCCGCATTGAGGTTCCCTCGACGATTCGCGACGTCGAGTTCGAGGTCTCCTACATCGGCTATCGTCCCGAAACGGTCCGCACGGTGAAGACCTCCCAGATTCTCATCCGTCTGACCGAAGATGCCACCTCGCTCGAAGAGGTTCAGGTCATTGCCTACGGCCAACAGAAGAAGGTCTCGGTCACGGGCGCCATCGCATCGGTCGGGACAAAGGATCTGCTCAAATCGCCCAGCGGCAGTCCGGCCAACGCCCTTGCGGGAGCCATCACGGGCATCTCCACGGTACAGATGTCGGGGCAACCCGGCGCGGAGGATCCCTCGATCTACGTGCGCGGTACGGGATCGCTCTCCAGCACAGCCTCGCAGCCGCTTATTCTGGTCGACGGCGTCGAACGATCCTTCTTCCAGATAGATCCTCACGAGATCGAAAGCATCACGGTGCTCAAGGATGCCTCCTCGACAGCCGTTTTCGGCGTGCGGGGAGCCAACGGTGTCATCCTCGTCACGACGCGCCGCGGAGACAAGGGCAGTCCCGAAATCTCCTGGAACTCCTCCTTCGGTCTGACCCAGTCGCTGCGCAATCTCTCCGGCGTCGGCAGTTACGACTATGCCCGTATCTACTCCGAGATCGAACGCTCCGACACACCGGGCCTAACGGACGACAAACTCACCTTCTCGCCCTTTGTCATGGAGCGGTTCCGCAAGGGTGACGATCCGATCATGTTCCCGGATGTCGACTGGAACGACTATATCTTCAAGAATCTCGCCTGGCAGACCCAGCACAGCGCCACAATCTCCGGAGGCGGTAACCGTGTACGCTACTTTGTTTCGGGCAGTTTTCTCGAGCAGGACGGCATGCTCAAGAAGATGTACGAAAGTTACGACCCGAACTACAACTACCAACGATTCAACTACCGCTCGAACATCGACATCGACCTCTCGCGCACCACACAGCTCCGGCTCAATGTGGGAGGTCGCACCGGAACACGCCGCGAACCGGTGACCGATGCCCTGTGGCAGAAGATCATGTGGGCCACCCCCTTCTCAAGCCCCGGATTCGTCGATGGCAAATACATCTCCAACCCTCACAGCAGCTACATTCCGCTGGCCGAACTCTCGAGCGGTCTGGACTTCTATTACAACTGGGGCTATCGCAAGGTACGCTCCAACGAGCTGAACCTCGACCTGGCACTTGATCAGAATCTGGACGCCATCACCAAAGGACTGAAAATCAACATCAAGGGAGCCTACAACACGACCCATTCCGTGACGACCCAATACGGTGTCACGGCAGCCGACAGTTACTATTCGCCTTACTACCTGGGATCGATCACCCAGCCGGGCATGGATGTCTCGGATCCCGAGTTCGACAACACCATCATCTACAAGACCGAAGGTGTGACAGGGCTGGACGAACCGATGAGCTACAACGAATCGGCCACCTCCAGAGCCCGGGACTGGTATCTGGAAGCGAGTCTGAACTACCAGCGTTCGTTTGGAGACCACGACGTCTCGGCGCTGCTGCTCTACAACCAGTCGAAGAGCTACTATCCGGCCCAATACGTCGACATTCCGACGGCCTACGTGGGTTATGTCGGACGTCTGACCTACTCCTACCGGAAACGTTATCTTGTTGATTTCAACATTGGTTATAACGGTTCGGAGAACTTCGCACCCGGCAAGCGCTACGGACTCTTCCCCGCCGGATCGATCGGCTGGATTCTCTCGGAGGAGAACTTCATGAAGCAGCAAACGGTGATCGATTTCCTCAAGTTGAGGGCATCGTACGGTCTGGTCGGCAACGACAAGTACAGCGGAGCCCGCTTCCTCTACCGCCAGGGGCTCTGGTACGGACAACATTCAATCCGCAGTGCCGGCGGCAGCTACGAATTCGGCAGCACGAACAACGGCATGCAGTACGATGCCATGGAGGGGACGATCGGCAACGACGAGGTGACCTGGGAGAAGGTCCGCAAGCAGAACTACGGAATCGATCTGAAGATGTTCAATTCGCGGCTTTCGCTGACGGCCGACTACTTCTTCGAGCACCGCTACGACATCCTCTCGTCGCGCAACACGCTGCCATCGATTGTTGCCGTAAATCTTCCGCTGATGAACCTCGGCGTAGTAGACAACCACGGTTACGAGATCTCGCTTGGATGGAATGATTCGGGCCGCAACCTCAACTGGTGGGTCCAGGGCAACGTCTCCTACTCCAAGAACAAGATCATCTATATGGACGAGGTGACCCCCAACTACCCGTGGATGGCCCAGACCGGCCGCAGCACGGGACTCAACTACGGCTATCTTTTCGACCGTTATCTGTCCAGCGACGACTTCGATGCCGATGGGAATCTGAAGGTTGACGATGCAGGCAACCCGCTGCTTCCGACCATGTCGCTCGCCAACCCCAAACCGGGAGACGCCCTGTTCAAGGATCTCAATGGCGACGGAAAGATCGACGGGAACGACAAGACCTACTTCGGCTACAGCGAACGGCCCGACTATGTTTTCGGACTGTTGGGGGGCATTCGATGGAAAGGGCTCGAGATCTCCATGCAGTGGACCGCCGGACTGCATGCCTCCCGCATGCTCTCGGGCGAGTACCGCGAGCCATTCGGCAGCACCAACTCCCGCGCCCTGCTCCAGTTCCTGGCCGACGACAGCTGGACTCCGCAACATCCCGATGCGCGTTTCCCGAGAATGACCTTCACCAACAAGCAGCATTACCTCGAAGATTCGGATCTATGGCTCATGGACGGCTCCTACCTCCGGCTCAAGGTGCTCGACATCGGCTACACCTTTGCCCCGCAGAAGTTCCTGAACAGGATCGGCATCAAGTCGCTGCGGATCTATATGAGCGGCTACAACCTGCTGACGCTCTTCTCCGAGCTCAATGACATGGACATCGACCCGGAGGGGACCACCGGAGGATCAACCATCGATTCCTACCCCAATGTGCGCATCTTCAATCTGGGTGTAAACCTCACTTTTTAAACCGTCATCATGAAGAAGAAAAATTTGACCATCATACAGTTCGTTGCTCTCGCCGCCCTGACCGCAGCAACGGGGTGCACCGATCTGAAGTTTGGAGACCGTTTTCTGGAAAAGGCCCCCGGTGTGGACATGACCATCGACTCGATCTTCTCGCGCAAGCTCTATGCCGACCGTGCGTTGACGAGCGCCTACGCCACGATGCGTTCCTGCCTGACACTTGGCAGCGACGAGGACTTTCCCAACGAAAGCAACGGCGACTACGGGTACAAACCGGCAGCCGACAAACTGGGTTGGGACAACCTCGACGCCTTGACCGACATCGTCAACAGCCACATGAGTTACGGAGGCGCCGCCTCGATCTACTACTCGGGGATCTACAATGCCGAGACCGAGAATTCGAGTTCCAGTACCAAAATGGGATTCAATCCCTGGCAGGATGCCACGTGGTGGGGCATCCGTCGCGCGCTGCTCTACATCGAGAACGTCGACAGGGTTCCCGACATGACCGCCGACGAGAAGGAGCGCGGCAAGGGGGAGGCCTACATGATCATGGCCTGCCACTACCTCGATCTGTTGCGCAATTTCGGAGGCATTCCGCTGCTCGACAAGGCCGTCAACGTAAGCAATCTCGACGGTGTGGATTTCAGACGCCGCAGCGTCGAACAGACCCTCAACCACATCATCTCGCTCTGCGACGAAGCAGCCGAGCGGCTTCCGTGGACGGTCAGTGCCGCAGAAGACGGCCGCTTCACCAAAGCGGCGGCCATGGGGCTGAAGATCCGGGCCCTGGCCTTCGTCGCCAGTCCGCTCTTCAACTCCGCGACCCCCTATGCCCCGGCCCAATCGCCCGTCGGAGACAATGCCGCGAAGGTTTCGGCTCAGGAGGCCGAGCTGATGACCTGGCTGGGAGGCTTTTCAGCCGACCGCTGGCAACAGGTCGTTACCGCCTGCCAGGAGTTTTTTGACGAGAATGCCCGCAACGGCAACGTCTATGCGCTGGTCGATACGGACAATCCGGCCGAAGACTTCTCGAAGTGCTATGCAGACCGCAACAACGGCGAGATACTGATCTCGACGGGCCGTCAGGTCGAGACGTTCTACGACCTCTATCACACCTACTGCTTCGGCCCCTCGGTCGATCCCATCACGGGGAACAAGAACTGGGGATGGGGAGGCAGCTGCGTAACACTCAACTACGTGGATCTCTTCCCCTCGAATACCGGAGAACCCGCCCGCTACCGGGACTGGATCGCCCGCAACGGACACAGCGGGACCCTGACCCACACCCCATTCGTCGACCGTGACCCGCGACTCTCCGAGTCGGTGATGGTCATCGGCGGTAAAAGTTTCCGGGGCCGGCAACCCGAAATGTGGATCGGCGGCACGGAGCGGGGCGAGAAAAATGTCGGACGAGCCATTTCGGGATTCTGCATCCGCAAGTTCTTCTGGGACTTCAATCCCGAAACCTATCACTACAAACCGGTCTGCTCGCCCTACCTGCGTCTGGCCGAGCTGTGTCTGACCTACGCCGAAGCCCTCAATGAAACAGGCAACACGGACGAGGCCAAGGTCTGGCTCAACAAGACACGCAACCGCGCCGGATTACCCGACATTACTGATGCCCAGCTGGCCCGTCTGCACCCGGATGACGAGTTGGCCAAGGCTCCCGACTACCCCGAGACAAGCGGCGACAAGCGTCTTCGTGAGGAGATTCTCGACGAACGGGCGCGGGAGTTCTGTTTCGAGGAGGTCCGCTGGTACGATCTGATCCGCTGGAAGCGAGCCGACATTCTCTCAGAGCCTCTCTACGGCATTACCATCACCGGCAATGCCCAGGCACTGGAGTTCTCCGACCCGGAGCCCGAACCGACCCGGGCCTGGACCGGCCAGTTCGACCCCAAATGGTATCTGAGCGCCTTCCCTTCGGACGAAATCAACAAAGGGTACGGTCTGGTACAGAATCCCGGCTGGTAGCCGATTGTCAAACCGTCAAAAAACGAATCATGAAAAAAGCATATCTTGCAATTCTGTTCACGTTCACAGCACTGTGTGGGGTCCAGGCCGAGAAGATCGAGATCCGGGTTCTGGACTCCTGGGACCGTCCTTTGAGTGAGGTTGCGGTCCGTGTGGGCGACGAAGGGACCGTTCGGGTCCTCACCGACGAGCGCGGAGTGGCAGAAATCGAAGCAGCCGAAGGATCCGAACTCACGCTTACGCTCTTCAACCGCCAAAGCCGGACCGTACGTGTCGACGCTCCGCAGATCGAGGTCCGACTCACGGAGGAGGACCTGCTCTTCGACATCGGATACGACGAGCGTATCCGCAAATCCGAAAGCACGGCCTCCTTGTCCCAGGCCGTGGCCCGGGATATCGAGGCCTCGGGCAACACGACCGTCATGAACAATCTCTACGGACTAATTCCCGGATTGGGAGTCTACCAGGGCTCCAACCTACCGTGGGACAACAACCCGACCCTTTACGTGCGCGGCCAGGGATCGTTTGGGGGCAACCAGGTACTGGTGCTTGTCGACGGCATCGAACGCGACATGTCACAAGTCAGCCCCGAGGAGGTCGAGAGCATCACGGTGCTCAAGGATGCCGCCTCACTGGCGCTTTACGGGAATCGCGGAGCTGACGGCGTGGTGGTGATCACGACCAAACGCGGCGGCGACCATGGTCTGCGCAGCCGGATCAACTACGACTTCGGGGTGCAGACTCCGTTCCGGGTTCCGCGCATGGCCGATGCCTACACCTACGCCAGCGGCATAAACGAAGCGCTGGCCAACGACGGGCTCGCCCCGCGTTACACCCAGCACGACATGCGGCTCATTGCCGGCCACCGACGCCCGCAGCTCTTTCCCGACATCGACTGGCAGGCGCTGATTCTGCGCCAGGCAGCCTTCACCCACGATCTGAACCTCACCTTCGACGGCAACGGGAAACGCGTCCGCTATTTTGTCTACGCCAACTACAACTCCTACCGCGGACTGTTGAACAACACCGGGATGAACGACGGCTATTCGACCCAGGCGGGGATGGATGCCCTGAAGGTCCGGTCGAATATCGAGGCCCGGCTGACCAAGAGCACCTTGGTACGGGTCGATCTGATGGGACGGCTGATGCAGTACCAGCAGCCTTCGGCCGGGACCGATCTGGCCGGCATGTACGACACGCCCGCGGCAGCCTTCTACCCGCTGGCGCCCGTGGCCGAAGGGGGCGGATGGGCCCGCAGCCATCTCTTTGCGAATCCGCTGGCCGAGCTCGTCGCCCGCGGCTATAACACCACCCTGCAGCGGACACTCTTCGCCGACCTGACCATCGATCAGGATCTGTCGGCCCTGACCAAGGGTCTTTCCTTCCAGGTGCGCGTCGCCTACGACAACTCGGCAGACATCACCGACTCACGCACGTGTGACTATGCCTACATGGAGGTCGCGCAGGCAACCGATGCGATCGGCAACGTCCAGCAGCTACTCTACACCCCCTACGGCAACAACAGCAACATGGTCTTCAACAGCAGCCTCAGCGCTTCGATGAGTCGGACGTCCGTATGGGCCAAACTGCTCTACGACCGGCAGTTCGGGGCTCACGGCATTACGGCGCGCCTGATTTTCAACGAGAACCGTTCGGACTACCGCGGAGCCAACAACTCCTACATGTACCGCGACGGCATCGCCTCGGTGGGTTACAACTACGACTCGCGCTACCTGGTCAACGCCGTGGTGAGCTACGCCGGGGCCAGCCAGATGCCCGCGGGGGACAAATACCGGATCTATCCGGCGATTTCGGCCGCGTGGGTGGCCTCCAATGAGTCATTCCTGAAAGGGAGCCGGGTCATCGACCTGCTCAAATTGAGGGCCTCGTTCGGCATCACGGGCATGAGTGCCCGTCTGGACTACGACATGGACAAGCAGTTCAACGGTTCGGGCAACTCCTACATCTTCGTCGGCAGCGTCTCGCAATATGGAATGGCCCAGGGGGCACTTCCCTCCACGGGCATCGAACCCGAACGCGAACACCGGAGCAACCTCGGACTTGAGGTGGGCCTGTTCGAGGAGCTGACCTTCGATGCCGACCTCTTCTACAATGTCCGGCAGAACATCCGGGTCTCGTCGGAGGCGACCCTTTCGGGCGTGCTCGGAATCGGGGCCCCGGACATCTTCACGGGAAAGGTCCGCAACTACGGCTGGGAGCTTGCCCTGGGATGGCACAAGCGCATGGGCGACTTTGCCTGGGACCTTCGCGGACAGATCTCCTATGCCAAGAACGAGATTCTCCAGAAAGAGGAGGGTTACAAGCCCCACTGGTACATGTATGCCCAAGGCAACGCCATCGACCGTTTCTATGGGCTGATGGCCGACGGGCTCTATCAGGCGGAAGATTTCGAGGCTGACGGCACCCTTCGCAAGGGGCTGCCCGTGACGACCTACCAAAGCGACGTGCAGCCGGGCGACGTAAAATATGCCGATCTGAACGGCGACGGCAAGATCGACGCCAACGACTGTGCCTACCAACTCTACGCCGCACTGCCGCAAATCTACTACGGATTTCATGTCGGATTACAGTGGCGGGGACTGGGTCTGAACGCCTACTTCCAGGGGACAGGGCGTTCGACGGTGGCAACGACCCTGGCAAGCATCTACCAGCCCCTCTACGGCAACGACCGCAACGTCTCGGAATACTACATGCAGAACCGCTGGTCGCCTTACGACACCACGGGCCGTTATCCGCGACTGACGACGCAATCCAACGCCAACAACTTCGCCACCAGTTCGTTGTGGACCGAGCGAGGCGATTTCTTCAAGTTGCGAACGTTGAGCCTCTCCTATCGGCTGCCCTCCCGGATCGCCTCGAAAATTCGCATGCGTGAATGCAGCCTTTATCTCAAGGGGATGAACCTCTTCTCGACGGATCACATCGACATTCTCGATCCCGAATACATCAACACGGGATATCCGTCGGCCCGTTCCTATCAGATTGGTCTCAACCTTATCTTCTAACGTCATGCGAACGATGAAAAAACAACTCATCTACCTCTTCGCCGTTTCGCTTCTGGGAGCAGGTGCAGTCTCCTGCAGCGATTTTCTGGAGCTCGACGAATCCGAATATCATACGGTAAAATACCAGTTTTCGACCTTCAACCGGGTGAAACAGAGCGCCACGAATGTCTACGGTTATGTTCGTGACGGGCTCTCCGATGTCGAGCAGACGATGCTCGACGCCGCATCGGACGATGCCGTCTACGCCTGGGAGACGGGCGGCATCAAACGCTTCTACGACGGCAGCTGGTCGCCCATTAACCTCATCGACGACCGCTGGGGAGAACTCTACGAAGCCATTGCGGCGGCCAACTATTTTCTGGAGAACTGCCCCGAGGACTTCCCCGAAGCCAAGTATCAGGACAGTTACGAGGAGGATCTCGAGCAACTGCGGAACTACCCCTACGAGATCCGCGCGTTGCGAGCCTACTTTCACTTCGAACTGCTCAAGCGCTACCGTTCGATCATCATCGGCGACCGTTCCTTCTCGAAGGAGGAGGTCAACGAGCTGGAACCCGTCGACTATGACACGGCCACGGAGTGGATCGTCAAGGAGTGCGAAGCGGTGATCCCATCCCTTCCGACGACCTACTCGGGGAGCTACTACGGCGAGGTAGGGCGTGTCACGCGCGGCATGGCCCAGGCCCTCAAGGCGCGGGTGCTGCTCTACGCGGCCAGTCCGCTGAACAACCCGCAGAACGACCCGATCCGCTACCTGAAAGCGGCGGCGGCAGCCAAGGAGATCATCGACAGCGGCGTTTACGAGCTCATCGACGAACCGACCACCAACAACGCCTCGGCCAAAGGACTCATCTTCGGAAAGATCTGTCCATCAAGTTCGGAATTCGAGGCGGCCAACTTCCCGATCGGTTACGAGGGGGGCAACTCGGGCGTCTGCCCCTCACAAAACCTGGCCGAGGCCTTTGACATGCGTAACGGCGAGCCCTTTGATCGCAACAACGACGGGCACTGGCGCAATCAGCTCAACGCCGCGATGCGCGATCCCCGTTTTGCCAAGACGCTGCTCTACAACGGCGCCATGTTCAAGAACCAGTACATTCAGTCCTACACGGGCGGGCGAAACGGTCAGCCACTCGACGGCGCCTCCCCCACCTCCTACTATCTCTACAAACATATCCAGGAGGAGACCAGTTTCGTGGTCGGGAGCGAGACCTACTTCCAGCATGTCTACCCGATCTTCCGCTACGCCGAAGTATTGCTGAACTATGCCGAAGCGCTGGGGGCCGCCACCGGCGATGCCCGGTTCACGGGAGAGATGACGGTCGACGGGCAGCAGATCGATTTCACGCTTTCGCCGCTGGATGCCATGAACCGGGTCCGTACGCGCTACGGCATGCCGGAGCTGACGTCGGTGATCAACTATGACAGTTTCGAGACCCGTCTGCGCAACGAACGGCGGGTTGAGCTGGCCTTCGAAGGGCATCGTTTCTGGGATCTGCGCCGCTGGATGATCGGTTCACAGACCACCCGGATCTACGGACTGGAGATCACCAACAACAACGGAACGATGACCTATGCCCGCAAACTAGTCCAGGAACGCACCTGGCAGGATAAGATGTACTTCTACCCCATCTCCGAGACCGAACAATACAACAACCGTCACCTGATCCAGAACAACGGTTGGAACTAACGACACCCAAAATTTTCAATCACATGAAAAAGATGCTGATGACTTTTGCCCTTTTGAACTCGCTCGCCTTCCTTGCAATGGCCTGCAGCCAGGACAATACCGAATACATGCAGCCACACTTCGAGGATATGGAGGCCTATACCCCGGCCGATCTTCCACGCTGGCCCCACGCCGTCTTCTGCTTCGACGAGCGCACCTGCACCGACGTGCAGACGGCTGCCAACCGCCAGGAGCTGGGCACCGTCCGCCGCTCCGGAACCCGGACGACCGTCGTCGCCTACAGCTCGGCGGAGAATATCTCCTTCTCGACGCTGCAAAGCGGCGAGAACCCCTACGACTACCTGCTGCAAATCGAGGATCTCGACAAGGATATCCCACAGATCTGGATGCAGTGCTCCTCCCTCGCCCAAACGGCGGAACGCATCGAACTCACCCCGCTGACCTCGGCGCTGGAGATACGGATGACCGACGTGCCGGAGGATCTCGAATCCCTCGAGATCGTTCTACCCGGGATGAACGACGCCCTCTACCTCTTCTCGGGCAAAACCGAACCCGCCTCCGAGCCCCAAAGCAAGACCCTGCGGCTGACAGCCTCGGACGACGCACGCACGTTCTACCTCTTCCCGATGCTTTCGAACCGTACGTGGAACCTTGACTTCACCGTCACGATCAACGGTTCGCAATACCCCGGCAGACTCACAATTCCCCATGGGATCAAAGCCGGAGAGGCCCTCGAGGTGGATTTTGATTTCGCCGGGATGGACGAGGGGAGCTACAGGGTCTCCTACCGGGAAGCCGAATATGGCACACGTCCCGAATTGCTGACCTCAAACACCTTCGAGAATGCCCGTTACGACGAGGCCTTCAAGGACCACAACCCCTACTACAACGTCTACGTGCTGCAGGGTTCGACCTGGAAGTCGGTCGAGGTACACAACGCCCTGTGCTCCAACGCACCGCTGCTTCACGAACAGATCTGGAACGACTGGAACAACGCCAAGAAACTCCGCGACACGATGTGCTACGTCCAGTTCCTCGACGAGTTCAACGGTCCGGTCCGCGTACGGGTCGAGAAACGCGAGCCATTCTCGCAGGTTCAGGTGCGCCCCTCGACCTGGGGCATCTCCGCCCAGACCGTGGCTGCCAATACGATCGAGTTTACACTTCCGAGCTGGGAGCATCGCAAGGTTTCGGTCGAATTCGACGGAGACCGCTACCACAACCTCTTCCTGCTGCCCAACCGTCCCGACCCGATGCGTGACCTCTATGCCGACGGTTCGGCCGACCGCTATGTCCGAAACGGAGTACACTACTTCGGCGGGGGCAAGGAGCATGTTCTGGCCGAGAACGATCCCATCCTGCTGACTTCCGGCCAGACCCTCTACATCGACGAAGGAACGACCGTCTACGGCCGGGTCGAGGCCCGAGGGAGCAATATTACCATCGCGGGCCGGGGCACCCTCTCCGGAGCCAAACTCCAGCATGTGGGCAGCCAGTACTCAAGCGGCAACATTCTGATCGACGTTCTCAACAACGACGGATCGAACAACTGCTCGGGGCTCCGCATCGAGGGTGTCACGCTCGTCGACACCCCCAACTGGTGCCTGCGCATCTTCAACACCGACAACGTCACGATCGACAACATCAACATGATCCACTGGATTCTCAACGGCGATGGCATCGATATCTGTACCGGCAAACACATCACGATTACGGACTGCATGCTCCGCACCTACGACGACTGCATCACGCTCAAGGTTCGCCACAATGCCAAGCCCATCGGTCCGATCGACGATGTGAAGATCGAGCGCTGTCTGGTATGGACCGAACTGGCCCGAGGGATCGTCGTCGGTCCGGAGTGCGGAGACATGACCTCGCTCTCCTACAAGACGGGAGGCATCTCCAACGTAACGGTTTCAGACTGCGTGGTGCTCGAAGCCTCGCGAGCCAACGACGACAATTTCGAAAATGCCGGCCTGGCTGTCATGGCAGAATCCGCCGGATCGAATGCACCGGGAGTTCCAGGGCCCATCGAGAATGTTCTCTTCGAGGATTGCGTGGTCGACAACATCCACTCCTCGGGACGTCCCATCACCATCGAAGCCCGGGCTCATGCCGACGGCAAGTGCACCGTTTCGCAGATCACCTTCCGCAACGTGGAGATCCTCACCCAGAGCGGCTGCCGGGTTTCGGGCATCGACCCGCAGGGGAACGTCTTCCGCAACCTGACCTTCGACAACTGCACCTACAACGGGCTGAAGATTACGTCACTGGACCCCTCGTTCCTGATTTGTACAAACATCGACGACGTGACGGGTCTCAAATTCCAATAATCGCACTATCTTTATGAAACCGAAACGGATAAACATGACTTACATCCAGAAACCCCTTATTGCCATGCTGGCCGTCGTGTTCGTGGCCTGCGGACACCCCGACTGCGTCATCACGCCCCTGCCCGAACAGATTCTCTACAAGGGAGGCTACTATCCGTGCGACAGTACGCTTGCCGCCGCCGGAGAGGTTCCGGGTCTCGAATGCCGGATCAATCCGGAAGATCAAGGGATCCGGGCCGAAGGCTATCGGTTGACGGTCGACCGCAAACACGTTCTGCTGACGGCGGCAGACTCGGCCGGACTGTTCTACGGCCGTCAAACCCTCCGGCAGCTGGCCACCACACGCGGCATTCCGTGTGTGGAGATTCTCGACAATCCCCGCTTCGCCTATCGCGGCATGCACCTCGACGTCTCCCGCCACTTCTTCCCCAAGGAGCAGATCTTCAAGATCCTGGACGAAATGGCCCGCTACAAGCTCAACAAATTCCACTTTCACCTTACCGACAACGGCGGTTGGCGCATCCAGATCGATAAATACCCGCTGCTGACGCAGCTCGGCTCCTATCGCATGGAGATCGACTGGCTCAAATGGTGGGACTTCGGCGACAAGCACTACGTTCCCGAAGGCACGCCGGGAGCCTATGGAGGCTACTTCACCAAGGAGGACATCCGCCAGATCGTTCGCTACGCCGCCGAGCGGCACATCGAGGTGATCCCCGAGATCGAATTCCCGGCCCATTCCGACGAGGTATTTGTCGGTTACCCCGAGCTTTGCTGCACGGGGAAACCCTACACGACGGGGGAATTCTGCGTGGGCAACCCCGCCACACTGCGCTTTGCCGAGGACGTGCTGACCGAGATCATGGAGCTTTTCCCGTCGAAGTATATCCACATCGGAGGCGATGAAGCCCGCAAGGTGGCCTGGAAAAGCTGTCCCAAATGTCAGCATCTGGCCCGGGAGGTAGGCGGACTGGTCGAGGTGCAGTGCTACATGATCGAACATCTCGAGCAGTTCCTGGCCGAACATGGCCGCATCATGATGGGATGGGACGAGATCCTGAAGAACAACCTGCGTTCGACCTCCGTACCAATCTCCTACCGCGGACAGCGCGGAGGCATCGAGGGGGCCAATCGCGGACTGAACGTCATCATGTCGCCCGGCGAGATGATCTACTTCGACTGGTACCAAGCCGATCCCTACACCCAGCCGCGTGCCATGAGCGGATTCTCCCCCATCAAGAAAGTCTATAGTTTCTACCCGGTACCCGACACCCCCGAGACAGCGGCGGCCAACGAATCGATGATCAAGGGTGAATACGTTGCTCCGGGCGATACCGAATACATCTACAACGGGGCCTCGAAAAACGTCCTGGGTGTTCAAGGCTGCATGTGGACGGAGTTTGTCAATACCTCCGAGCATCTCGAATACATGATGTTCCCGCGAATGCTGGCCGTAGCCGAGATTGCCTGGACCCCTCAGGGGCGCCGCGACTGGCACGATTTCCGGCGTCGCGTCAACCGCGAGATTCCGCTGCTCCGGGCCCGGGGCATCAACTCCTTCCAGCTGAGCAACGACGTCGAGATCACGGTCAACCGCCTGCCCGACGGCAAACGGGCCCTCGTGACACTCGACACGGAGAAATACCCCGTCGAGATACACTATACCCTCGACGGTTCGGATCCCACGTCGTCGTCGCCGCTCTACCGGAAGCCCTTCCACGCCAAGATCGGGACGACGGTCAGCGCCATCTGCATCGATCGCGCGGGCAAATCGGGCAATATAGCCCGCGTGGACGTCAACGCCCACCACGACATTCGCAACTATTACCCTTACCTTGAAACCCCCGAGATCCATGCGTCGATCGAACCTTGATTCCATTCTCCGGCAAACGGGTCGTCTGTTACTGACCCTGCTGCTTCCCGCCTGGTGTCTGGGGAAGGAGGCGCCCCGATTGGGCGTCGACCCGGTCGAGCAGATCGTCAAGGCCATGACGCTCGAAGAAAAAGCCGCCCTGCTGGTAGGAGCCTCCATGGAGAATTACTCGGGCAAGGGCTCCGTGGCAGGCCACACACTCCGGTACATTCCGGGATCGGCCGGGACTACCGTTCCGATGCCGCAATACGGGATTCCGCCGACGGTCATGGCCGATGGTCCAGCAGGACTGCGCATCGATCCCCGACGCAAGGGTGATTTGCAGACCTATTATTGTACGGCCTTTCCCGTGGGGACGATGCTCGCTTCCACGTGGAATCCGGATCTGCTCGAAGAGGTGGGGGCCGCCATCGGCAACGAAGTCCTCGAATATGGCTGTGACGTCATCCTCGGTCCGGGCATGAACATCCACCGCAACCCGCTCTGCGGCCGCAATTTCGAATACTACTCCGAGGATCCCCTGCTGAGCGGCAAGTGTGGTGCAGCAATGGTTCGCGGCATCCAGTCGCAAGGGGTTGGGACCTCGATCAAGCACTTCGCGGCCAACAACCAGGAGGGACTGCGGTTGCAGAATGACGCCCATGTTTCGCAACGCGCCCTGCGCGAGATCTACCTGAGAGGATTTGAGATTGCCGTCCGCGAAGGGAAGCCCTGGACCGTGATGTCCTCCTACAACCGGCTGAACGGCCCCTACACGCAGGAGAACCGGGATCTGCTGACGACCCTTCTGCGCGACGAATGGGGCTACGACGGGATCGTCGTCACGGACTGGATTGGCCGCCGCAACACCGTTGCCCAGGTTCATGCCGGGAACGATCTGATGATGCCGGGCGAGCCGTCGCAGAGCGAAGAGATCGTCCGAGCCGTCCGCGAGGGGAAACTTGAGGAGCGCGACGTCGACCTCTGCGTACGACGCATGCTGGAGTATGTCATGCGCACCCCGCGGTTCCGCGGCCATGAGCCTTCGAATCGTCCCGACTTTGTTCCTCATGTTGCCACGGCACGCAAGGCCGCGGCCGAAGGGATGGTGTTGCTGCGCAACGAACAGGCGACACTGCCCCTGGACCCCGATTCCCGCATCGCACTCTTCGGCGTCAATGCCTACGACTACATCGGTTGCGGAACGGGAGCCGGATTTGTCTATGCCCCGTATATGACCTCGCTCGACCGCAGCTTTACCGAGGCGGGGTTCCGGCTCGACTCCCTGACCGAAAGACTTTATACCGAATATCGCCGGTTCGGCGAGACGCTCTTTGCGGAGCAGAACGCCCGTCTTGTCCTTGGGAACCGATACTACGCACCCGAAAATGCATTGACCGAGGAGTTCATTGCCGCACGGGCGTCGACAAACGATGTGGCCGTCCTCTCGTTCGGACGCCTTGCCGGCGAAGGCAATGACCGTCCACTGGCGGATTTCTATCTCTCGGAGGTCGAACGGCAGCTGCTCGAACGCGTCTGCACGGCCTTTCACTCGGCAGGCAAACGGGTCGTCGTCGTGCTCAACATCGGAGGAGTGATCGAGACCGCATCGTGGAGAGATCTGCCCGACGCCATTCTGGTCGGCTGGCAAGGCGGTCAGGAAGGGGGTCGGGCCACGGTCGACGTATTAAGCGGGAAGGTTTCTCCCTCGGGACGCCTGCCCATGACCTTCCCGATGGACTACAACGACCATCCCTCGTCACGCAACTTCCCGATCAACTACCGGTCCCATCGCGGCGACTGGGCCGACAACGCCCCCGAACGCCGGATAAAAAACCTCGGATATACCGATTACGAGGAGGACATATGGATCGGCTACCGCTACTTCAGTTCGTGGGCGCCCGAACGGGCAGCCTACCCCTTCGGCTACGGTTTGAGCTACACGACCTTTGCCTGGAGCGACGCCACGGTCAGCAGATCGGGCGATGCATGTCAGGTACAGGTACGGGTCACCAATACGGGAAGCCGTCCGGGCAAGGAGGTCGTCGAACTCTATGTTGCGGCACCCGAGAGTCCGCTGCCCAAACCCGTCCGCGAACTGAGGGCCTTCGCCAAAAGCCGGGAGCTGGCACCCGGACAGTCCGAACTCTTGACGCTGCGCTTCCAGACGGACGACCTGGCCTCGTTCGATCCGGCCACAAACGCGTTCGTTCGGGATGCGGGGACCTATACGGTCGAACTGGCCCGTTCAGCCGACGAGGTGCAGATCCGGCTTCCGCTCAAGCTCCGCAGCCACGTCCGTCGGGTTCACAACATCCTCAATCCGCAACAACCCCTGCATGTCATGACCTTCCCGGCAAAGACTCAGCGTGAACAATGTCTGCCCGATTAAGGCAGCAGGACACCCTGTCCCAAAAATCCGTATATTCACATGCTTTCCAACACACAACAGATGAAGAAACTTGTTTACCTGCTGGCATGCGCCCTGGGTTGGAGCGGATGCTCAACCACCCAGCCCCAACCGGCATTTCCCACCGACCCGGCGATGGAGGCCCGGATCGAGAAGATCCTCAAAGGGCTGACACTCGAAGAAAAAATCGGCCAGATGTGCCAACTCACCGTCGGGATGGTCACCGATAACAGCGATCCGGCGCATCCATTCATCAGCGACGCCCTGCTGGATACGGTCATCGGTCACTACAAGGTAGGCTCGATCCTTAACATACCGTTCGGGATCGGCCAGCCGCCCAAAGTCTGGATCGAAGTCATCCACAAGATCCAACAGCGATCGCTCGACGAACTGGGCATTCCGTGCATCTACGGAGCCGACCAGATCCACGGAGCCTCCTATACGGTCGGGGCCACCCTCTTCCCCCAGGGGATCAACATGGGCGCCTCGCTCAATGTCGACCTGATGCGTCAGGCCTCGGAAATCTCGGCCTACGAAACCCGGGCCTGCGGCATACCGTGGAACTTCGCCCCGGTGATGGATCTGGGACGGGATCCCCGCTGGCCACGCATGTGGGAGAGCTACGGAGAGGATGTCTGCATCAATTCACGCATGGCATCCGCCTCGGTCCGCGGGCTGCAGGGCGACGATCCCAACCACATCGGCTCGACCCGCGTAGCGGCCTGCATCAAACACTTCATGGCCTATGGCGTCCCCGTATCGGGCAAGGATCGCACGCCGTCGTCCGTGACGCGCAACGCGCTGCGTGAGAAATACTTCGTACCCTTCCTGGAGTGCATCCGGGCCGGGGCTCTCTCGCTGATGGTCAACTCGGCAAGCAACGACGGCATGCCCTTCCATGCCAACCGGGAGCTGCTCACCGGATGGCTCAAGGAGGAGTTGGGCTGGGACGGTGTGATCGTCACCGACTGGAACGACATCTATAACCTGAGCGACCGGGACCACATTGCCGCCAACCACAAAGAGGCGGTGGCACTGGCCATCAATGCCGGCATCGACATGGCCATGGTGCCCTCCGACTGGAAATTCTGCGACGAATTGAGGGAGCTGGTCCAGGAGAAGGTCGTGCCCGTATCGCGTATCGACGACGCCGTACGCCGCATCCTGCGGCTCAAGATGCGCCTCGGGCTCTTCGAAAAGCCCTATCCCGAACCGGAAGCATTCAACCGTTTTGCCTGCCGGGAGTTTGCCGACGTTGCCCTGCAGGCCGCCGAGGAGTCCCAGGTTCTGCTCAAGAACACGGGGAATCTTCTCCCCCTGAAGTCCTCGACCCGAATCCTGCTCACGGGTCCCAACTCCAATTCGATGCGCTGTCTCAATGGCGGATGGTCCTATTCGTGGCAGGGCGATCGCTGCGACGAGTTTGCCGGCGACTACCACACGATCTACGAGGCGCTGTGCGAGGAGTTCGACCACGTGACATGGATCCCCGGCGTAGAATACGGAGCTCCCGAGGAGAACTGGCAAACCGAGCGTGTTACAGGCATCGACCGAGCCGTTGCAGCCGCTCATCAGGCCGACGTCATCATAGCCTGCGTGGGTGAAAACTCCTACTGCGAGACACCGGGCAACATGGACGATCTGAGTCTTTCGCAGCATCAGCAGCTTCTGGTCCGCCAACTGGCAGCCACCGGGAAACCCGTCATTCTGATCCTCAACGAGGGTCGTCCGCGACTGATCCGGGAGATCGAGCCCCTGGCCCAGGCCATTGTCGACGTGCTGCTCCCGGGAAACTACGGGGGTGATGCCCTGGCCAAACTACTCGTCGGCCAGGCAAACTTCAGCGCCCGTCTCCCCTTCACCTATCCCAAATGGCCGGACGCTCTGGCAACCTACGACTTCAAGCCGTGCCAGCAGATGGGGCCCATGGAGGGCGAATACAACTACGATGCAGTCATGGATGTCCAGTGGCCTTTCGGCTATGGATTGAGCTATACGACCTTCGCCTACTCGAACTTCCAGGTCGAACGCAGCGAATTCCGCGATGGCGACCTGCTGACATTCTCGATCGACGTGACCAACACGGGCCATCGCGCCGGCAAAGAGGCCGTGATGTTGTGGTCCAGCGACCTGGTAGCCAGCCTCACCCCGGACGTAATCCGATTGCGCAACTTTGAAAAGGTCGAACTCGAACCCGGCCAGACCCGGACTGTCACACTTACGATACCGGCCTCGGACCTGGCATTCGTCGGCTATGACGGTCGATGGCGGCTCGAATCCGGCGAATTTCGGATCCGCATGGGCACGGAATCACGGATAATCCGATGCACCGAGACCCGGATCTACGATACCCCCAACCTTCCGCAAGCACAATCCTGACCCCCCGACCATGCCGAACATGAAAAAAATCCTATTTGCCACCTTTCTGCTTGTTGTCACAGCCGGCGGAGCCTGCATGGGCGCCGTGAAGAAGCCGGCCATCGTACCTGTCCCCCAGCAGATCACCTGCCTCGACAGCCCAGCCGTCACGTTGACAAACGGTGCCCGAATCCACCTTTCGTCCAATAAGGCCCTGCGCGGAATGGCCGAACTCTTCATCCGGGATGCGGCACGCGAGGAGGGACTTCAGCTGAAGATTGCCGAGAAATCAGCGGGAGAGATCCAGCTGTCGATCGATCCCACGCTGAGTGCTGAAGCCTATCGGCTTGAGGCGTCGGAGCAGGGAATCGAGATCCGCGGAGGTTCTCCCGCCGGTGTCTTCTATGGGCTCCAGACCCTGCGGCAGCTTCTCGCCCAATACGGGCCGACGCTGCCCGGGATGACCATTGAGGATGCCCCGACGTTTGCATACCGCGGAGCCATGCTCGACTGCTGCCGCCATTTCTTCACGATCGATGAGATCAAGAGCTTCATCGACATCCTGGCCCTGCACAAAATCAACCATTTTCACTGGCACCTGACCGATGACCAAGGTTGGCGGCTCGAGATTCGTCGCTACCCCGAACTGGTCAAGATCGGTTCGCACCGCACGGAGACCGTGCTCGGGAACAACACATCGGTTTACGACGGAGTCCCCTGCGGCGGATACTACACCCAGAAGCAGGCCCGGGAAATAGTCGACTATGCCGCCCGACGTTTCATCACCGTAATACCCGAGATCGAGATGCCGGGGCACGCCTCTGCCGCATTGGCCGCCTACCCCTTTCTGGGATGCACGGGTAAGAACTATAAGGTACAGACTCGCTGGGGAGTCTTCCCCGAGGTGTTCTGTGCTGGCAAGGAGTCCACGTTCGACTTTCTGCAGAACGTGCTGACGGAGGTGATCGAGGTCTTTCCTTCGGAATTCATCCATCTGGGCGGTGACGAATGTCCGAAGGAGAGTTGGAAAACCTGCCCCGCATGCCAGAAACGCATCCAGGACGAACAACTCAGCGACGAGCACGAACTGCAGAGCTATTTCGTCCTCCGCATGGAAAAGTGGCTTCACGAACACGGTCGACATCTGATCGGTTGGGACGAGATTCTCGAAGGCGGTATTTCGCAGAGTGCCACCATCATGTCGTGGCGTGGTGCCGCTGGAGGGATCGCCGCCGCACGTGCCGGCAACAAGGTCATCATGAGCCCCAATACGCACTGCTATCTGGATTACTACCAGACCCGGAATCCACAAGGCAACGAACCGTGGGGCATCGGCGGCTACATCTCCGTCGAGAAGGCCTATACCCTCGATCCATACGACCAACTGGATGAAGCAGAACGACCTTATATTCTTGGTGTTCAGGGGAATGTATGGACTGAATACATTGCTTCGGCAGCCCATGTGCAACACATGTTGCTACCCCGTTTAGCCGCCCTGGCCGAGGTTGGATGGAGTTATGACCGTCGCGATCTCGAGGATTTCCGTCGCCGCATGGACATCTTCCGCCATCTCTACGAGTTGAACGGCTACCGCTACGCTCCCTACTTTTTCACTCCGGCCAAGCAGGCAGAATAATGAGAACCTTCTTATAGCGAGAAGGCGAGGATCCACATCGGTCCTCGCCTTCTCGCTATAAATACAATAGTGTGTTACTCAATGCCGTGGGGGAAGTACTTCATGTACTGCACGCGCTGGTAGAATTCCCCTTCCGAGGAGCCGTAGTCCATCCGCCCGCGGAACGACTCGAGCGTGTCAAATCCGTGACGGGCAGCCCATTCGTCGACAAAGCGGCCGATTGCGGCAATCGACTCATAGCCGTGGCGGTGGATCGCCGTGCAGACCTGAACGGCCTTCGCACCGCACAGCAGCGCCTTGACCGCCGCCTCACCGTCGTGCACACCCGTCGAGACGGCCACATCCAGCTGCGGCAGCGCGTGCGAACAGAGAGCCGTGCTCCGCAGCACGTTGCGCAGTTCGGACGGCTCGCTGAAGGGGTCGGCCGGCTGGAAGGTCATCTTCTCGATATCGATGTCGGGCTCGAAGAAGCGGTTGTAGAGCACCACGCCGCGGGCCCCGCGCGCCAACAGCATGTCGCCGACCGACAGCACGTTCGTCAGTCGCATGGGCAGCTTCACCGAGACCGGGATCCGCACCGCGGCGGCCACCTTGCGCACGATATCGGCATAGTGCTGTTCGATCTCGGCGGCCGAAGCGCGGCGGTCGGTCGGCAGCAGGAAGATATTCAGTTCGAGGGCCGCAGCACCGGCGGCCTCCATCGAGGTGGCGTAGTCGATCCACGCATCGCCCGAACCCACGCAGTTGATGCTTCCGATGACGGGCACCCCCGTCTTCGAGGCATCGGCCACGAGCTGCAGCAGCTCCGCCTTGTAGGCATCGCCCAGGTAGCGCTCGAGGTACTCGCCGGCATCGCCGTATCCCTCCATCTTGTCCAGCGCGGCGGCCTGACGGTAGATCTGCTCCTCGAAGATCGACTTCAGCACGACAGCACCCGCACCCTGACGCACGCACTGTTCGATATGAGCCATGTTCGACGTGTAGGGCGAACTGCTCACGATGACCGGGCTCGAGAGTTCGAGTCCGAGGTATTCGGTTTTCATGATTTTACGATTATTTCGTTATACAAAAGGAATCTTCACCACTTCGGCCCGCACGGGCTTCTCGCGGATGATGACGGCAATCTCCGTACCGGGTTTGGCGAAGGCCGTCTCGACGTATCCCAGCGCCACACCCACCTTCAGGCAGGGCGACATCGTACCCGAGGTGACGTGACCGATCTCGCGGCCGTCGGCAGCCGCCAGCTTGTAGCCGTGGCGCGGGATGCCCCGCTCGACCATCTTCAGTCCGACGAGCCGGCGCGTAACCCCCTCGGCCTTCTGCCGCTCGAGCAGCGGACGGTCGATGAAGTCCTTGCCCTCGGCGAACTTCGTGATCCAGCCCAGCCCCGCCTCCAGCGGCGAGGTCGTGTCGTCGATATCGTTGCCGTAGAGGCAGAAGCCCTTCTCCAGACGCAGCGTGTCGCGGGCACCCAGACCGATGTTCTTCAGTCCGTATTCGGCCCCGGCCTCCCAGAGCGCCTTCCAGAGCCGGGCACCCTCCTCGTTGGCCACGTAGATCTCGCAGCCGCCGGCACCCGTGTATCCCGTGATCGAGAGGATGGCGCTGCAGCCGCCCACCTCCATCTTGCGGAACGTGTAGTACTCCATCTGCTCGACGGGCTCCTTGCACATCTTCTGCACGATCTTCATCGCCAGAGGACCCTGTACGGCCAGCTGGCAGATCTCGTCCGAAGCGTTGTAGAGCTCCTTGCCGCGGCCGGCCTCCATGCCGAACTCGTCACGGCCCACGCGGCAGATGTGCGTCCAGTCCTTCTCGATGTTGGCGGCGTTGACGCAGAGCATGTAGGTCTCGGCATCGAAGCGGTAGACCAGAATGTCGTCGACGATGCCGCCGCGGCCGTTGGGCATGCACGAATACTGCACCTTGCCGTCATAGAGCTTCGCCACGTCGTTCGTGGTGATGCGCTGCAGCAGGGCCAGCGCCTTGGGGCCCTTGACCCAGATTTCGCCCATGTGGCTCACGTCGAAGACGCCGGCGCCCTGGCGCACGGTCATGTGTTCATCGTTGATGCCCGTGAACTCGATGGGCATGTTGTACCCCGCAAACTCGGCCATCTTGGCCCCTGCGGCGATGTGATAATCGGTAAAAACGGTGGTTTTCATATAGGTGGTTTGGTGTTATTCGCGACGTTTGACGCCCAGACGCGGGCAGCGGTGGAACTCCTTCGTGCGGTCGAACAGATAGCGGTAGGTCGTGTGGACCTTGTGGCGCGTGGCGCAGACGTAGGTCTCGATCATGCGGTTCATCACCGGGTTGAAGTCGCCGATCCACGCCAGCTCCATCGTCTTGTAGGGGTTCTTCGTCAGCTCGAGGAATTCGTAGTACTTGACCATGATGGCCGACTCGACCCCCTTGCCGTGGAACTCGGGCGTGATGCCGAAGATGACGCCGAAGATGCGGTCGCACGACTTGCGCACCTTCAGGTCCCACATCAGTTGCAGCTTCTGCCACAGTCCGAACTTGCCGTTGAACTTGCCGATCAGGCGGTTCAGGTCGGGGACCGTGATGAAGAATCCGATGGGTTCGTCGTTGAAGTAGGCGAAGAAGATGATGTGCGGGTCGATGATCGGCTTCATCTCGCGGACCATCTGCAGCGCCTCCTCCTTCGTCATGGGCTTGACACCCGAGAAGAGGGCCCAGGCCTTGTTGTAGATGACGCGGAAATCCTCGGCGGCCTCCTCGAGGTTCTTCATGTCGATGTGCTCGACGCGGTAGCCCGGGACCGTATAGAGCCGTTTGGCGCGGGCGAAGATCTGCTTGTTGGCCTCCGAGTTGTTCACCCGCCAGATGAAGCTGTGCTGGTTGAAGTAGTTGCGGAAGCCGTAGTTTTCGAAGAGATCCTTGTAGTAGGGAGGGTTGTAGGGGTTCTTGTAGAGGGGCTGGAACTCGTAGCCCTCGACGAGCAGTCCCCACCAGTCGCGGCGCTGACCGAAGTTCACCGGGCCGTCCATGGCCTCCATGCCGCGGCTGGCGAGCCACATCCGCGCGCCGTCGAACAACAGGTTGGCCACCTCCTGATCCTCGATCGACTCGAAGAATCCGCAACCGCCCGTAGGCTGCTCCTCGAGAGCGGCCTTTTCGCGGTTGTAGAAGGCGGCGATGCGTCCGACAACCTCGCCGCGGGCATCGCGGGCCACCCAGCGGATCGCCTCGCCGTCGGCGAAGAGTTCGTTGCGCCGGGGATCGAAGACCTCCAGCACATCCACATCGAGCGGGCAGACCCAGTTGCGGTTGCCCTTGTAGATGCGCTTCGGAAGGTCGAGCCACTCGCGTTCGACGGCCGGCGTGGTGACCTCCTGCAGGGTATATTTTTCCTTATTCATCTGCGTGACGATTAAAATCGATGTTTCCAATGTTCAAAGGTAACAATTTTTTCCTTATTTTTGTTTATCCGCCTAATTTCAATCCGCATGAATCAGAACCTCGAAAAATACCTTCCCGACGAGCGGCAGACCCAGTACCGCTTCATGAAGTACCGCATCCACAAGATCCTGCTCGTCTGCTGCAGCTACGACGGCTACATCCTCGAGGAGGACGGCCACATCGAATCGCAGATCAACCAGGAATACATCGACCTCAACATGTCGAACCCGCCGTCGCTCACCCGCGTCAGCTCGACGGCCGAGGCGCTCGAGGCGCTGGCCGAGGACGACTCCTTCGACTTCATCCTGACGATGTACAACGTCGGCGAACCCGACGTCTTCACCTTCGCCCGCATCGTCAAGGAGCGCCACCCGCAGATCCCCGTGGCGCTGCTGACCTCCTTCTCGAAGGACATCTACCGCCGCATCGAGGAGCAGGACCACTCGGGGCTCGACTACATCTTCTCGTGGCACGGCAACACGGATCTGATCATCGGCATCATCAAGCTCATCGAGGACAAGATGAACGCCGACGAGGATATCCTCCAGGGGGGTGTGCAGGCCATCCTGCTCGTCGAAGACTCGATCCGCTTTTACTCGACCTACCTGCCCGAACTCTACAAGCTGATCCTGCTGCAGAACACCGAATTCCTCAAGGACGCCTTCAACGAACAGCAGCAGATCCTCCGCAAACGGGCCCGCCCGAAAATCCTGCTGGCGCGCTGCTACGACGAGGCCGTGGAGCTCTACGACCGCTACCGGCGCAATCTGCTCGGCGTGATCTCCGACGTGGGGTTCGTCCTCCACCGCGACGACCCCTCCGAACGCGAGAAGCTCGACGCCGGCATCGACCTCTGCCGCCGCATCAAGGCCGACAATCCGCTGATGCCCGTGCTGCTGCAGTCGTCGCAGACCTCCTTCCGTGAACAGGCCCGCGCCCTCGGCGTCGGATTCATCGCCAAGAACTCCAAGACGCTCCTCTCCGAACTGAGCGACTACATCGCCCGGGAGTTCGCCTTCGGTGACTTCGTCTTCGAGGATCCCGACACAGGCACCGAAATCGGCCGCGCCAAGGATCTGGCCCAGATGCAGCAGATGATCGCCACGATCCCCGACCAAGCCTTCGAATACCACACCTCGCAGAACCACCTCTCGAAGTGGCTCTACTCGCGGGGGCTCTTCCCGCTGGCCGCCTCGATCCGCCAGTACAACAAGAGCCATTTCCGCTCGGTCGAGGAGCACCGCCGCGTACTGGTGAACCTGATCCGCGACTACCGTACGCTGCTCGGCCAGGGCGTCGTGGCGCGCTTCGACCCTGAGACCTACTCCGATGCCGTGGCCTTCGCCCGCATCGGCGAGGGTTCGCTCGGCGGCAAGGCCCGCGGCCTGGCCTTCATGAACTCGATGCTCACCAAGCACCGCCAGTACGACAAGTACGACAACGTCCGCATCATGATCCCCCGTTCGGTGGTGATCGCCACGGAGTACTTCGACGAATTCATCCGCCTCAACGGCCTGAAATACATCATCTCGCAGGAGTTCTCCGACGAGGAGATCCTCTCGGAGTTCGTCACCTCGACCATCCCGCAGCGGCTGCAGCAGGAGCTCAAGGCCTACATCCGCACGGTCCACACGCCGCTGGCCGTCCGCTCGTCGTCGAAACTCGAGGACTCCCACTACCAGCCCTTCGCCGGCATCTACTCGACCTACATGATCCCCTATACGGACAATGCCGACCAGATGCTGCGGCTGGTGCTGCGGGCCGTCAAGAGCGTCTACGCCTCGGTCTACTTCGCCGCCTCGCGCGCCTACATCGCCTCGTCGCAGAACCTCATCTCCGAGGAGAAGATGGCCGTGATCATCCAGGAGGTCTGCGGCACGGAGCAGGACGGACTCTGGTTCCCGACCTGTTCGGGCGTCGCCCGCTCGATCAACTACTACCCCATCGGCGATGAACAAGCGGCGGACGGCGTCTGCAACGTGGCCATGGGTCTGGGCAAACTCGTCGTCGACGGCGGACGCACGCTCCGCTTCTCGCCGCGCTATCCGCAGAAGGTGCTCCAGACCTCGACCCCCGAACTGGCGCTGAGCGACACGCAGACCGAGGTGCTGGCCCTGAGCCTGAAGCCCGAGGAGTTCCGCACGTCGATCGACGATGCGGTGAACCTGCACCACCTCACGCTGCACGACATCGACGGATTCCGCAACACGAAGTTCGTCTGCTCGGTCTGGGACCGCGAGAACGAACGCATCTCGGATTCGCCGTTCGACCGGGGCCGCAAGATCATCACGTTCAACAACATTCTCAAATACAACACCTTTCCGCTGGCCGCCATCGTCTCGGACATCCTCCGCATGGGGGCCGAGGAGATGCGCTGCCCGGTGGAGGTGGAGTTTGCCGTCAACATGGACGTCGCCCCCGGCCAGCAGCAGATCTTCAACCTGCTGCAGATCCGCCCGATCATCGACAACCAGGACAACCGCGCCATCGATTGGTCGAAGGAGGACCCCGCCCGTGCAATCATCTACGGCGAACAGGCCCTCGGCATCGGCATGATGGCCGACCTGGCGGACATCGTCTACGTGAAGAGCGCGGCGTTCGACTCGCTCTCGACCGAGAAGATCGCCGACGAACTGCTCGCCCTGAACAGCCGCATGCGCGACGAGGGGCGCTCCTATATTCTGGTGGGACCGGGACGCTGGGGGTCGTCGGACCCCTATCTGGGCGTTCCCGTGAAGTGGAACCACATCTCCGAGGCGAAGGTCATCGTCGAGTGCGGCATCGAAAAATTCGAGGTCGAGCCCTCGCAGGGGACCCACTTCTTCCAGAACGTCACCTCGCTGGGCGTGGGCTATCTGACGATCAGCCCCTTCCGCGGCGACGGCATCTTCCGCGAAGAGCTTCTCGACTCGATGCCGGCCCTCTACGAGGGCAGCTATCTGCGCCAGGTGTGGTTCGAACACCCGCTCTGGGTCTGCGTCGACGGGCGCTCAAACCGGGGAATGATCCGCGAGGCGACAAAAGAGTGAAAATTTTCCGAAAATTTCCCAGAAAAGGTTACAAATCATAAGAAATATTGCTATATTTGTAACAGAAGAATACCAAACCTAATAAAACTTCAAAGCTATGAACGTAAACAAAATCATGACGGAACTCGAGCGCAAGCACCCCGGCGAAAGCGAATACCTGCAGGCCGTGCGCGAAGTTCTGATGACCGTGGAGGCCGCCTACAACCAGCATCCCGAATTCGAGGCCAACCGCATCGCTGAACGAATCGTCGAGCCCGACCGTATCTTCACGTTCAAAGTCGTATGGGTAGACGACAAGGGCGAGGTCCAGACCAACCTCGGCTACCGCATCCAGTTCAACAACGCCATCGGCCCCTACAAGGGCGGCCTGCGCTTCCACCCCTCGGTAAACCTCTCGATCCTCAAGTTCCTCGGTTTCGAGCAGATCTTCAAGAATGCGCTGACGACGCTGCCCATGGGCGGTGCCAAGGGTGGTTCGGACTTCAACCCCAAGGGCAAGTCGGATCGCGAAGTGATGCGCTTCTGCCAGGCCTTCATGACCGAACTCTGGCGCCACATCGGTCCCGAGACCGACGTTCCGGCCGGTGACATCGGCGTCGGCGGCCGCGAAATCGGATACCTCTACGGCATGTACCGCAAGCTCGCCCGCGAGAACACCGGCGTACTGACCGGCAAGGGCATGACCTACGGCGGTTCGCTGATCCGTCCCGAGGCTACGGGCTTCGGCGCCGTCTACTTCCTGCGCCAGATGCTCGAGAAGGCCGGCATGGACATCAAGGGTCAGACCATCGCCATCTCGGGCTTCGGCAACGTCGCCTGGGGCGCCGCCAAGAAGGCTACCGAACTCGGTGCGAAGGTCGTGACGCTGTCGGGTCCCGACGGATATGTCTACGATCCGGACGGCCTCAATGACGAGAAGATCGACTACATGCTCGAACTCCGTGCATCGAACAACGACGTCGTGGAGCCCTACGTCAAGAAGTTCCCGGGCGCCCAGTTCTTCGCCGGCCGCAAGCCGTGGGAGGTCAAGGTCGACATCGCCATGCCGTGCGCCACGCAGAACGAGCTCGACGGCGAGGATGCCAAGAAGCTGCTGGCCAACGGCGTGAAGATCGTGGCCGAGGTTTCGAACATGGGCTGCCGTCCGGAGGCCATCGACGCCTTCATCGCCGCCAAGATCCCCTACGGACCGGGCAAGGCCGTCAACGCCGGCGGTGTGGCCACCTCGGGTCTCGAGATGACGCAGAACGCCCAGAAACTCAACTGGACGGCCGAAGAGGTCGATGCCAAGCTCCACCAGATCATGTCGTCGATCCACCACGCCTGCCTGGAGTACGGCACCGAGGCCGACGGATACATCAACTACATGAAGGGCGCCAACATCGCCGGCTTCATGAAGGTTGCCAAGTCGATGGTCGAGCAGGGCATTCTCTAGGCCGCTCCCCCATCCCCGAAATCAAGGGCTGTCCGCATGCGGGCAGCCCTTTTTCGTGGGATCGACGGCAGGCAGCCCCCCGCCGAAAAAGGGTTCCGTCGGGAAAAACGGGGTGTTCATGATCAAACCCTGTGGGGCGGTTGAATTTATTTGCCGCAAAGGGTGCGGCCCTCTATCTTTGCCTGCAAGTCAAACCAAACGACGCAAGAAATTATGGTACACATGCAGAATTTCACGAGCAGAGTGGCTGCCGCAGCGGTGGCCCTGCTGATGCTGGCTTCGACGGCCTGCAGCAAGGACGATGACAAGCAAACCACCCCCACCGGCGGTCAGGAACAGACGCTGACCCTCGCCTCGATGACGGGCAGCTATACGGGAACGTTCGACTTCACGGCCTCGCCCAGTTCGCTGAACCCCGATCCGCAGCCGCAGACCGGCGTAGCCGTCGCGTTCGAGGTGACCGACAAGGGGGCGATCCACTTCCCGGAGTTCCCGGCCGCCACGCTGGTCAAGGCGCTGCTCGGCGAGGAGAACGCCTCGGCGCTGCTTCCCATGCTGGGGACGATCACCTACGACGTGACGATCGGTACCCCGACGGCCGACGCATCGAAGCTCTCGGCTCCGCTGACGACGCCGCAGCTGCGGATCGATCTGCAGGGGGTGATGGTCGTGCTGATCACGATCGAGGCCCCCGAGCAGCTGGTCTACGCCAGTGACGGAAGCGTTCAGTTCACCCTCAAGACCACGAAGTGCCAGCTGGGCGAGGGCGAATCGGCCGGTGAGCCGTTCGACCTGGTCAACGAACTGAAGTTCTCGGCCAAGAAGCAATAGAATGGATTCCGCGGGGGCATCAACCGCAGCCCCGCGAGGAAAAGGTCCGACCGGCTTCGCCCCGGGTCGATCCGTCCGTGGGAACGAAACGAGTGAAAGAGTGACGGCAACCCGGAGCGGGATTCTGCCGGCCGGACCTTCCCGGTTCTCACGCCACCATCCGGCGTCCAGAACCACCCAGACACGAAAAGGGCTGCCCCCGCACGGGGACAGCCCTTTTTTACAGCACCACTGCGCGCGGTTACAGACGAGCCTTGATGGCCTTCGTAGCCTCCTCGTAGCCCGGCTTCTCGAGCAGCGCGAACATGTTCTTCTTGTAGGCCTCGACACCCGGCTGGTCGAACGGATTGACCCCGAGCAGATAGCCGCTGATGCCGCACGCCTTCTCGAAGAAGTAGAGCAGCGAACCGATCACCTCGGGCGAGATCTCCGGGATCTCCACCCGCAGGTTGGGCACTCCGCCGTCGACGTGAGCCAGCTGTACGCCCAGTTCGGCCATGCGGTTCACCTCCGAGATGCGCTTGCCGGCCAGGTAGTTCAGACCGTCGAGGTTCTCGGCATCGGACTCGATGACCACCTTGGCGGCCGGTTTGGCTACCGAAATGATCGTCTCGAACAGGTGGCGCTCACCCTGCTGGATGTACTGCCCCATCGAGTGCAGGTCGGCCGTCAGCGTCACGCTGGCCGGGAAGATACCCTTGCCCTCCTTGCCTTCGCTCTCGCCGTAGAGCTGCTTCCACCACTCGTTGATATACTGCAGGCGGGGTTCGTACGAACCGAGGATCTCGATCTTCTTGCCGCCGTTGTAGAGCAGGTTGCGCGTCACGGCGTAGATGGCCGAAGGGTTCTCGGCGAAGGGAACCTCCTCCGAGGTGGCCTTCTCCATCTCCTGCGCACCGCGTACCAGGGCGCGGATGTCAACACCGGCCACGGCCAGCGGGAGCAGCCCCACGGGGGTCAATACCGAGAAGCGGCCGCCCACATCGTCGGGAATGACGAAGGTCGGATACCCCTCCTGCGTGGCGAGCGTCTTCAGGGCGCCACGCGCCTTGTCCGTCACGGCCACAATGCGCTCGGCAGCCTCCTGCTTGCCGTAGCGGCGCTCGATCTCGGCCTTGATCAGGCGGAAGGCGATGGCCGGCTCGGTCGTCGTGCCCGACTTCGAGATGACGATCGCAGCGATCGAATGCTCCTTCACGGCGTCGAGCAGCTCGGCCGTGTAGTCCTCCGAAATATTCTGTCCGGCGAAGATCACCGTCGGATTCTTGTGCTCCTTGTGCAGCAGCTCGAAGGGGTTGCTCATCGCCTCGAGCACGGCCTTGGCACCGAGGTACGAACCGCCGATACCGATGCAGATCACCACGTCGGCCCTTTCGCGCAGCTTGGCAGCTTCGGCCTCGATGGTCGCCAGATCCTCCTCCGAAATCGACGACGGCAGGTGTACCCAGCCCAGAAAATCGTTGCCGGCACCCTTGCCCGAATACAGCAGGGCATTGGCTGCCTGTGCTTTCGCCTCCATCTCGGGGGTGATCTTCACACCCGCCTTCGAGATGTCCAGTTTTACATTTTTCATATGCGTATCAATCAAATGAGTTTGGTTGTCAGTTGTTGCATCTCGCGCCGGGGCGAAGTCCCTTCGTAAAGCACCCGGTAGACCATCTCCGCAATGGGCATCTCAACGCGGTGACGCGTATTGATGTGGCGGATGCAGTCGGCGGCGAAGTAGCCCTCGGCCACCATCGTCATCTCGTTCAGGGCGCTCTTCACCGTGCATCCGTGGCCGATGAGCAGTCCCAGCCGGCGGTTGCGGCTGTAGGTCGAGTAGCAGGTGACCAGCAGGTCGCCCAGGTAGGCCGACACGAGCGTATTGCGCCGGTCGGGGTAGCTCTCCTCGAGAAAGCGCGTCATCTCGCCCGCCGCATTGGCGATCAGCACCGCCAGGAAGTTGTCGCCGTAGCCCAGCCCGACGGCCATCCCGACGGCCAGCGCGTAGATGTTCTTCAGGATGGCTGCATATTCGATGCCATAGAGGTCGGTCGAGTAGCTCAGGCGGATGTTTCCCCCGGCGAAACGCGAACCGATCAGACGGGCATTCTCCAGATCGGTGCAGACCACCGTCAGGTAGGAGAGTTTTCCGCGCGAGACCTCCTCGGCGTGCGACGGGCCGGTGAAGAGCCCCAACTGCCGGTAGGAGAGGTCGTAGCGGTCGTGAATATACTCCACAACGGTCTGGTAGTCGCCGGGGACGATCCCCTTGATGGCCGAGACGATGAATTTCTCCTTGAGCGAGACCGTCAGCGGGGCGAGAAAATCCTTCAGGTAGGCCGACGGCGTGGCCAGAATCACGATGTCGGCGCCGTCGACCACCTCGTCCAGGCAGTCGGAAACCAGCAGGGTCGAAGGGTCGAACTCCAGATCGTTCAGGTAACGCGGATTGCGCCCCTCGGAGCGCAGCGAGGCGAGGACCTCCGGGTTACGGACATACCACCCAACACGTTGACCGTTTGCGGTCAGCAATCCCACCAGGGCCGTCGCCCAACTGCCATAGCCAATCACCGCGCAGCGTGCGTCGGTTCCGATTTTATACTCCATGCGGAAATCTGTTTAGCTTACAAAAGTAAACAAAAATCGGGAATATCGCACAACTATTCCACCTCTTCGTCGCCGCGAGGGTCCATTTGCGGGTCGGAAGGCAGCGCACCAGGCGGCGCGGGCAGAGGGCGAAATGCACGGGCAATGAAAAAAATACGCCGCGAAACGTACCATTTTCCAAGGCTTTTTGCTACCTTTGTCCGGATATGTCGACTTTCGAGGGATCGAAAAGCCGAAATTTCACGTATCCGGCTGATAATATTGACAATAACGATTTTTACAAAATAGAGTTGGGTGTAGCTTTATGGGAATCTTTTCTTTGACACAGGAGTTGGCCATCGACCTCGGCACGGCCAACACGCTGATAATCTACAACGGAAAGGTCGTCGTCGACGAACCGTCGATCGTCGCCCTGGACGTCCACACCGGGAAACTCGTCGCCATCGGCCACCAGGCCCATCAGATGCACGAGCGTACCAATCCGAATATCAAGACCATCCGTCCGCTCAAGGACGGCGTGATCGCCGACTTCAACGCCACGGAACTCATGCTGCGCGGCATGATCAAGAAGGTCAAGACCTCGGGCAGCCTCTTCGCCCCGTCGCTGCGCATGGTCATCTGCATCCCCTCGGGATCGACCAACGTCGAGATCCGCGCCGTGCGCGACTCGGCCGAACACGCCGGCGGCCGCGAGGTCTACATGATCTATGAACCGATGGCCGCCGCCCTCGGTGCCGGCCTCGACGTCGAAGCCCCCGAAGGAAACATGGTTATCGATATCGGCGGCGGTACGTCGGAGATCGCCTGCATCTCGCTGGGCGGCATCGTCTGCTCGGAGTCGATCAACGTCGCCGGCGACGTCTTCACCAACGACATCCAGAGCTACGTCCGCCAGCAGCACAACATCCGCATCGGCGAACGTACGGCCGAGGCCATCAAGTGCGCCATCGGCGCCGCGGTGCCCGACCTCGAACAGGAGCCCGAAGACTACGTCGTCACCGGCCCCAACATGCTCTCGGCCCTGCCCCAGACCGTCTCGCTCTCGTACAGCGAAATCGCCTACGCCATGGAGAAATCGCTCTCGAAGATCGACGCCGCACTGATGAAGGTCCTCGAGTCGATGCCCCCCGAGCTCTATGCCGACATCGTCAAGAACGGCATCTATCTGGCCGGCGGCGGCGCCCTGATCAAGGGTCTCGACCGACGCCTGAACGAAAAGACCGGCATTCCGTTCCACATCGCCGAAGACCCGCTGCGCGCCATCGCCCGCGGTACGGGCATCGCCCTGAAGAACATCAACCGCTTCTCGTTCCTGATGCGATAGCTTCGGGGAGGGGCGGATGCGCCTGTCATAAAAGTACTTGCGGATTGCGGGCCTCGGTCCGCAATCTTGAATTTAAGGATCCATCCATTTTTAATCGGGAATCACCTTGCGAAAGCTGATCGAGTTCATACGGAGCATCTACGTCGTGGTGCTGTTCGTGGTGCTGGAGGCCGCCGCCATCGGCTACTACGCCCACTCCTCGAGCTATACCCAGGCCCGCCTGCTCGCCCGCTCAAACCAGGTCATCGGCGGGGTCCACGGTTTCTTCGCCGGCATCCGCCGCTACCTCTTCCTGGGACGCGAAAACCGCGCCCTGGCCCAGCGCGTCGCCTCCCTCGAGGAGCAGCTCGCCCAGTATCAGGAGGCCGAAACCGCCGCCCGCCTCGACTCCTACATGCAGGACATCGGCGAATCGAAATACCGCTTCGCCACGGCCGCCGTCGTCGGCAACACGCTCAACCGCATGCAGAACCTCATCACGCTCAACCGCGGAAGAAAGGACGGCATCGAGGAGGAGATGGCCGTACTGGCCCCCGACGGCTCGATGGTGGGCTATGTCGTCGCCTGCACGGAGCGCTACGCCGTGGCCATGTCGGTGCTCAACACCTCGTTCCGCACCAGCGGCAAGATCGTCGATACGGACTACTCCGGCTCGATCTACTGGGACGGAAAGGACCCCAATACGGTCATTCTGGGCGAGTTGTCGAAGTATGCCGAGCCGCAGCCCGGGCAGGAGGTCGTCACGGCCGGTCTGTCGCAGTACTTCCCGGCCGACGTGCTGATCGGCTGGGTCGAAAGCGCCGAGCTGAACGAAACCAAGACCTCCTATACCGTGCGCGTACGGCTCGCCGCCGAGATGTCGCGTCTGAACGAGGTGATCCTCGTGGCGGACCGCGACCGCTACGAAATCCGCGAACTCCAGCAAAGCGATCAGGTCGAACAACATACCCGTGTGAACTGACATGTATCGAACCATTCCATATATCGGACTCTTCGCCGCAGCCGTGCTGCTGCAGGTCTTCCTGTTCGACAACCTCTCGATCAGCGTCTACCTCAACCCGCTCGTCTACATCATCTTCATCATCCTGCTGCCGTTCGACGCCCAACCCGTCACGCTGCTGGGTGCGGGGGTGCTGCTGGGGCTGACGATGGACCTCGCCATGGGCACCGCCGGCATCAACACCGCCGCCACGCTGCCCGTAGCCATGCTGCGCCCGACGCTCTGCGGCGTGCTCTGCGGCCGGGAGAATGTCCGTGAAGGGGGTATCCCCTCGCCCGGACGCCTCGGCAGCCGCAAGTTCTTCGGCTACCTGCTCACGCTGACGCTCATCCACCATACGATCTTCTTCCTGCTCGAGGCCCTCTCGTGGAGACTGCTGGGCCACACCGTCCTGCGGATCGTCATCAGTTCGGCCGTCACGGTGGCCTTCGGGTGGATCATCACCCGGATCTTCACCGCCAAACTCCCCGCACGCGTATGAGTGATTCGGAAAGCTTCCTGCGCATGAGGACCCTGCAGGTCATCGTCATCGCCATCTTCGCGGTGATCGGGATCCGTCTGGCCTACATCCAGCTCTTCGACAAACGCTATGCGGAGCTGGCCGAGGCCAACGTGCTGCGCCACGTGGTGCAGTACCCGCCGCGCGGCGAGGTCTTCGACCGCAACGGCGAATATCTGGTCCAGAGCCGCGAATGCTACGACCTGATGGTCATCTACCGCGAAATCGACAAGCGCGGTTTCGACACCGCCCGGCTGTGCGAGGTGGCCGGCATCTCGCGCACGAAACTCGAACGCGAACTGGCCAACGCCCGGGTCCGCCCGCGGGCCCCGCGCGTGGTGACGAGCTACATCCCCAAGGAGGACAAGCTGCGTTTCGACGAGGGCAACTTCCGGGGATTCTACACCGTCTACCGCACCGTCCGGCAGTATCCGCGCAAGATCGGCGGCAACCTGCTGGGGTATGTCAGCGAGGTGAACGACACCTATCTGAAACGCCATCCCGAATACAAGGTGGGCGACTACGTCGGCATGAGCGGCGTGGAGTCGGCCTACGAACCCGAACTGCGCGGCAAGAAGGGGGTCAAGATCCAGGAGATCGACACCCACGGCGCCATCAAGGGTTCGTACATGAACGGCCGCTACGACTCGGTGCCCGAACCGGGCAAGTACCTCATCAGCACGATCGACGCGCGGCTGCAGCTGCTCGGCGAGGAGCTGATGCGCGGCAAGGTGGGGGCGGCGGTGGCCATCGAACCCTCGACGGGCGAGATCCTGATGATGGTCTCCTCGCCGTCGTACGACCCCGATGAACTGGTCGGCCGCGACCGCGGCAACAACTACATGAAGATGCTCTACAACAAGCGCAAGCCGTTGTTCAACCGGGCCGTGAAGTCGCGCTACCCGCCGGGATCGACCTTCAAGCTGGTGCAGGGGCTGATCGGCCTGCAGGAGGGGGTGCTGCGCCCGTCGGACCTCCACGTCTGCCACAACGGCTACCAGGCCGGCCGGCTGCGCATGGCCTGCCACTCGCACGCCTCGCCGCTCGATCTGCGCTTCGCCGTGGCCACGTCGTGCAACGCCTACTTCTGCTACGTCTTCCGCGATATCCTCGACAACCCGAAGTACGGCGACGTGAAGGAGGGTTTCGACGTCTGGAAGGAGTATGTCGAGAGTTTCGGATTCGGCCGCAAGCTCGGTTCGGACTTCCTCGACGAAAGCAACGGCTATGTCCCCGACCGCGCCTACTACGACCGCCAATACCGCGGTTCGTGGAACTCGCTGACGGTGCTCTCGCTCTCGATCGGGCAGGATGCCCTGGGCTGCACGCCGCTGCAGCTGGCCAACCTGGCCTGCATCATCGCCAACCGCGGCTACTACTACATCCCGCACATCGTCAAGAAGATCGAGGGTCAGGATTCGCTCGACCGCCGCTTCTACGAACGCCACTACACGAAGGTCGACCCGAAGTACTTCGAGCCGATCGTCGACGGCATGTGGCGGGGCGTGAACGTCGGCGGCACCTCGACGATGGCGCGTCTCGAAGGTCTGGACGTCTGCGGCAAGACCGGAACGGCCGAAAACCCCCGCGGCCGCGACCACTCGACCTTCCTGAGCTTCGCCCCGAAGGACAACCCGAAGATCGCCATCTCGGTCTATGTCGAAAACGGCGGCTTCGGCGCCACGTCGGCCCTGCCGATCGCCAGCCTGCTCGAAGAGTACTACCTGACGGACACGATCCGCAGACCCTATCTGCTGGATTACGTCAAGAACATGCAAATCTATTACCCCGTCTATGACAAGTAACCGGCACAACGGCATTTTCGACGGCGTCGACCGCGGAACCGTCCTCCTGTACGTGTTGATCGTACTGGCCGGTTTCGTCTCGATCATCTCGGCCTCGTACGACGACTCGACCGCCCAGGTCTTCTCCTTCTCGCACTTCTACATGAAGCAGCTCATCTGGATCGGCATGGCGTGGAGCGCGGCGCTGGTCGTGCTGCTGCTCGACGATCGGTTCTACCACATGTATGCCTATCCGGCCTACTTCGCCGGTCTGGCACTGCTCGTGGCGGCGCTGCTCTTCGGCCGCGAGGTCAACGGCGCCAAGGCCTGGTTCGAATTCGGTTCGGTGCGCGTGCAGCCCGTCGAATTCGCCAAGATCGCCACGGCCCTGGCCCTGGCCCGCGTGATGAGCAACTACTCCTTCTCGATCAACCGCCCGGGCGACCTCTTCAAGGTCGGGCTGGTGATCTGCATCCCGCTGCTGATCATCATCCTGCAGAACGACACCGGATCGGGCATCGTCCTCGGATCGTTCCTCTTCGTCCTCTACCGCGAGGGGCTCAACAAGTGGCTGTGCATCCCGGTACTGCTGATCGGAGCGCTGTTCATCGTCTCGTTCCTCCTCTCGCCGATGATGCTGCTGCTGTGCCTGATCCTGGTCTGCACGCTCTCCGAGGCGATGATGAACGGACACTGGCGGTCGAGGATCATCTTCCTGGCGGCGGTCATGCTGGGCAGCATCCTGCTCTGCCTGATCATGGCGCTGATCAGCCCCGGAACGCTCGACCTCTACCACAGTCTGCTGGTGATGACCCTCGCCGCGGTGCTCTTCGCCGCGGGGTACGCCTACCGGTCGAACCTGACGAACATCTTCATCACGCTGGGGCTCTTCGTCGGGTCGATGATCTTCCTGCCGACGACCGACTACATCTTCAACTCGATCCTCAAACAGCACCAGCGCGACCGTATCCTGAGTTTCCTGGGCATCATCAGCGACCCGCTGGGCACGGACTACAACGTCAACCAGGCCAAGATCGCCATCGGCTCGGGAGGCTTCGCCGGCAAGGGATTCCTCCAGGGAACACAGATCAAGTACGGCTTCGTCCCCGAAAAGCACACCGACTTCATCTTCTGCACGGTGGGCGAAGAGTGGGGCTTCCTGGGGACGATGTTCGTGCTGACGCTGCTCTGCCTGCTGATCCTGCGGCTGATGCGCATGGGCGAGCGGCAGGAGGAGCCCTTCGGCCGCATCTACTGCTACTGCGTGGCCTCGATCCTGCTGTTCCACGTGCTGGTGAACGTCGGCATGACGATCGGACTGATGCCGGTGATGGGCATTCCGCTGCCGTTCATGAGCTACGGCGGCTCGTCGCTGATCGCCTTCACGATCCTGCTCTTCATCGCCATCCGGCTCGACGCCTCGACCCGGCAATTCTCGCTGAACAAATTCTCCTGATCCCATGATAGACTACAACCCCAAGGGCCTGACCTCGCGCGAGGTCGACGAAAGCCGCTTCAAACACGGCAACAACATCATCACCCCGCCGAAGGACGATTCGGCGTGGCGGCTGCTGCTCGACAAGTTCCGCGATCCGATCATCCGGATCCTGCTGCTGGCCGCCGTACTCTCACTGGCCATCGGATTCGTCCATCGGGACTTCACCGAGTCGATCGGCATCATCTGCGCCATCATCCTGGCCACGTGCGTCGGATTCTGGTTCGAATGGGACGCCCAGCGGCGTTTCCGGCGGCTGAACCAGGTCAACGACGACATCCCGGTGAAGGTGATGCGCGAAGGGTCGATCCGCGAAATCCCGCGTCGCGATGTGGTCGTGGGCGACGTAGTCTACATCGAGGGGGGCGAGACCGTCCCGGCCGACGGCGAACTGGTCGAGGCCGTCTCGCTGAAGATCAACGAGTCGACCCTCACGGGCGAACCCGAGGTGGACAAGACGGTCGACGAGGCGCACTTCGACCCCGAGGCGACCTATCCGTCGAACGTCGCCATGCGCGGCACGACGGTTGCCGACGGCTACGGCGTGATGGTGGTCACGGCCGTGGGCGACCAGTCGGAGGCCGGCCGCGTCACCGAACAGTCGACCGTCCAGAGCGACGAACAGACCCCGCTGGACCGCCAGCTGACCCGCCTCTCGCACCTGATCGGGCGCGTGGGCATCGCCCTTTCGGTGCTGATCTTCTGCGTCATGCTGCTCAAGGCGATCTTCGCCGGCGGACTGCTCGAACAGGACTGGCTGACGATCTCGCAGCACGTGCTGAAGATCTTCATGATCTCGGTGGCCATCATCGTGATGGCCGTCCCCGAGGGGCTTCCGATGTCGATCACCCTCTCGCTGGCGATGTCGATGCGGCGGATGCTCAAGACGAACAACCTCGTGCGCAAGATGCACGCCTGCGAAACGATGGGCGCCGTGACGGTGATCTGCACCGACAAGACCGGCACGCTGACCCAGAACCGCATGCATGTCCAGGAGCTGGTGCGTTACGATGCGCTCCCGGAGCGTGACTTCGCCGAGGTGGTGGCCCTCAACTCGACCGCCTTCCTCGACGCCGAAGGCAGGATCATCGGCAACCCCACCGAAGGGGCGCTGCTCGAGTGGATGCGCCGCGGCGGTTACGACTACGAGGCGCTGCGCGCCGGGGCGAAGATCGTCAACCGGCTCACCTTCTCGACCGAACGCAAATACATGGCCACGATCATCGAGAGCGGCCTCACGGGACGCCGGCTGCTCTGCGTGAAGGGGGCCCCGGAGATCGTGCGCGGGATGTGCGCCGCGGACGGCCGCGACCAGGAGGTCACCGCCCAGCTCACCGCCTTCCAGAACCACGCCATGCGGACGCTGGCCGTGGCGTGGGCCGAGACCGATGCCGACGACTGCACGGCGGCGGTTCGGGCCGGCGGGCTGCACTTTGCGGCCGTAGCGGCCATCTCGGACCCCGTGCGCGAGGATGTTCCGGCCGCAGTGGCACAGTGTCTCAATGCGGGCATCGCCGTGAAGATCGTCACGGGCGACACCCCCGCCACGGCCCGCGAGATCGCCCGTCAGATCGGCCTCTGGGACGATGCCGTCGACGGCGAACGCAACCACATCACCGGTGCGGAGTTCGCCGCCATGAGCGACGAGGAGCTCCTCGACCGGGTGCAGGCGCTGAAGATCATGTCGCGTGCCCGGCCGCTCGACAAGCAGCGGCTGGTCAAGCTGCTGCAGCAGCGCGGCGAGGTGGTGGCCGTGACGGGCGACGGCACGAACGACGCCCCGGCACTGAATTTCGCCAACGTCGGACTGTCGATGGGCTCGGGAACCTCCGTGGCCAAGGACGCCTCGGACATCACGCTGCTCGACGACTCGTTCGCCTCGATCGCCACGGCCGTCATGTGGGGCCGCTCGCTCTACCGCAACATCCAGCGGTTCGTCCTCTTCCAGCTGACGATCAACTTCGTCGCCATCCTCATCTGCTTCATCGGCGCCCTGTTCGGCACCGAAATGCCGCTGACCGTGGTGCAGATCCTCTGGGTCAACATCATCATGGACACCTTCGCCGCCATGGCCATGGCCTCGCTGCCGCCCAGCCCCGAGGTCATGAAGGACAAACCCCGCGCCCGCGACGAATTCATCATCTCGAAGGCGATGGCCCGCACGATCCTCACCTGCGGAGCGGTCATGGCCGTCGTCCTGCTGGGGATGCTCTTCGGATGGACGGCCCGCGACGGCGGACTTTCGGTCCGGCAGCTGACCGTCTTCTTCTCGACGTTCGTCTTCCTGCAGTTCTGGAACATGTTCAACGCCAAGGGCTTCGAAACCCGCCACTCGGTCTTCACCCACCTGAAGGGCTGCCGCGAATTCTTCCTCATTCTGGCGGCCATCGCCGTAGGCCAGCTCCTGATCGTGGAGTTCGGCGGCGAGGTCTTCCGCACCGTTCCCCTCACGTGGCGCGAATGGATCGAGATCATCGCCCTGACCTCGCTGCTGGCCATCGGCGGCGAGGCGGTCCGCGCCCTGCGGCGGAAAAACCGAAAATAGAGACTCAACACACCGGAAAACCTCACGGCATGACCAAACGGCTGATCCTTCTTCTGCTGCTCCTCGCAACGGGGCTCCCCTCGCTGGCCCAACCCGCCGACAGCATCGACTGGAGCGCCGGCGGCAACTTCCGCCAGCGCATCGACCGCAACACCTCGACCCGCGCCTACCGGATGCTCTATGTCGGAACGCCGCTGATCGTCGGCGGCGTGATCATGCAGTCGTTCGACCGGGATTTCCGCCGGCTCCGGAACGGCTACGTCCCCTCGTTCCACCAGACCTACGACGACTGGCTGCAGTACGCCCCGGCCGGAGCGATGCTCGCCCTGAAGGCCTGCGGCGTGCGGGGGCGCAGCTCCTGGGGACGCATGCTGGTCTCCGACGCCTTCTCGGTCGGACTGATGGCCATTGCCGTCAATTCGCTCAAGTATTCGTGCCGCGTGATGCGCCCCGACGGTTCGTCGCGCAACTCCTTCCCCTCGGGCCACACCGCCACGGCCTTCATGGCCGCCACGATGCTCCACAAGGAGTACGGCCACCGCAGCCCCTGGTACAGCATCGGCGGATACGCCGTGGCAACCGTCACGGGCGTTACGCGCCAGCTCAACAACCGCCACTGGATGAGCGACGTGATGGTCGGGGCCGGAATCGGCATTCTGGCCACCGAATTCGGCTACTTCCTGGCCGACCTGATCTTCAAGCAGCGCGGTCTGAACATCTACGAGACCTTCTCGGTCTACGACCGTTACCGTCACCCGTCGTTTCTCGGCTTCGGCATCGGCATCACGACCATACCGGGCACTTATACCCCCTATGAAGGGATGCGCATGCACTTCCACTCGGGGCCGACGGTCGGCGTACAGGGGGCCTGGTTCGCCTCGCCCTACGTAGGCGTCGGAGGCCGGCTCTCCTGCACGAACCTGCGCATGGAGGTGAACAACGTCGCCGAAGAGGACAATCTCGAAAGTGCGTCGATCTACGTCGGCCCCTACTTCTCCTATCCGATCTCGATCCGCTGGCAGATCGGCGGCAAGCTGCTGACCGGCTACGAATTCTACAAGGGGGTCGAAACCCATCTGCACGACCTCCCCTCCCGGAACGGAATTGCCTTCGGCACGGGCGTCTCGATGAACTACCTGGCCATGCAGAACCTCGGGGTGAGGTTCATGGCGGACTACGACCTGGCACCCTCGATCTCGCGGTCGTCCAACCAGCCGCTGCACAAACTCTCCTTCGGCATCCAGGTCTGCGCCGCCTTCTAGACAAACCCGACGACACAAAACGAGCGGGCCGCACATCGAATGGTGTGCGGCCCGCTCTTGCTTCTCGGCCTCCCGGCAGAACTACTCCTCGTCGGGCTCCTTCATCGTGTGGTAGACGTTGACCACATCGTCGTCCTCCTCGAGGCGCTCGACGAGCTTCTCGACCGACTCGCGGCCCTCGGCATCGAGCTCCTTCGTATCGGTCGGGATGCGCACCGACTCACCGGATACGATCTCGAATCCCTTGTCATCGAGCCACTTCTGGATGGCACCGAACGACTCGTAGGGGGCATATACCGTGATGCCGTCCTCCTCGGGGTAGAACTCGTCGACACCCAGGTCGATCATCTCCAGTTCGAGCTCCTCGGGATCGGCATTGCCGGGCTTGAACTTGAATACGCACTTGTGGTCGAAGAGGAAGCCCACCGAACCGCTGTTGCCGAGCGTACCGCCGCACTTGTTGAAGTGCATGCGGATGTTGGCCACCGTACGGTTGGTGTTGTCCGTTGCGGTCTCGACCAGGAAGGCGATTCCGTGAGGGCCGTATCCCTCGTAGATCACCTCCTTGTAATCGGCCGCATCCTTCTCCGTGGCACGTTTGATCGCCCGCTCGATATTCTCCTTGGGCATGTTCTCGGCCTTGGCGTTCTGGATCAGAATGCGAAGACGCGTATTGCCCGAAGGATCGGCGCCGGCAGCCTTCACGGCGATTTCGATCTCCTTACCCAGTTTGGTGAAGGTGCGGGCCATGTGACCCCAACGCTTCAATTTACGCGCTTTGCGGTATTCAAAAGCTCTTCCCATAAAATTGATCTATTTTTTTCGGATTTTTCTTTCAGACTGCAAAGGTATAAAATTCAGAAATAAAAAGGAAGTACCGATCGAAATATTCCGCAGGTTTCTCCCTCCGAAAGCGGGGATTCTGCCGGGAAATGCCTATTTTTGCAGCGGAAAATCCCCGCCTTCCGGGCGCCGGGAGCATCAGAGGGGGGGGGCGACGGGATGTGTGAACCCCCGCCCGGGCACCGGACCGAAGGAGGGCACAAAACGCAAAAAACAAGATATCATGGAGATTAAAAGTCGTTTCGACCATTTCAACGTCAATGTCACCGATCTGGAACGCAGTCTGAAGTTCTACGACCAGGCGCTGGGCCTCAAGGAGATCAGCCGTCAGAAGGCGGCCGACGGCTCCTACGAACTCGTCTTCGTGGGCGACGGCGAATCGTCGTTCAAGCTCGAGCTGACGTGGCTGCGCGACCACGCCGCAACCCCCTACGAACTCGGCGAAAACGAAAGCCACCTCTGCCTGCGCGTGGCCGGCGATTACGACGCCGTGCGCGAGTACCACCGGGCGATGGGCTGCGTCTGCTTCGAGAACCACGAGATGGGTCTCTACTTCATCAACGATCCCGACGACTACTGGATCGAGATCCTTCCGCTCGAGAAAAAATAGAACCGCCATGCAACAGACCAATCAAGAAAAGAAGAACGCCCCGCTGCAGGAGGAGGTCGACCGCGCCGTGCAGGTGCTGCGCGAGGGCGGCATCATCCTCTACCCCACCGACACAGTCTGGGGCATCGGCTGCGACGCCACCAACGCCGAGGCCGTCGACCGCATCTACCGCCTCAAGCGCAGCGAAAATAAGAAGTCGATGCTCGTGCTGTGCGCCTCGGCCGACATGGTGGTGCGCTACGTCAACCGGGCTCCCGCCATCGCCTTCGAGGTGATGGAGATGGCCACCACGCCGCTGACGGCCATCCTGCCCGGTGCGGCCGGCGTGGCCCCGAACCTCATCCCCGACGAGGGGACACTCGGTGTCCGGATCCCCGACCACGAGTTCTGCCGGCGGATGCTCCGCGCCCTGGGACGCCCCGTGGTCTCGACCTCGGCCAACATCTCGGGCTGTCCGACGGCCGTCGGGCTGCAGGACGTGGCACGCGAGATCGTCGACGGCGTGGATTTCGTCGTCAACCCCCGTTTCGAAGGCAAACCGACCCGCAAGGCCTCCTCGATCATCGCATTCGGCGAGGGCGGCGAGGTGAAGATCATCCGCGAGTAAGATGGCACGCACGCTTGTAACCCCCATCCAGAAACGCTTCTCGGATATCGACCCCTTCCAGCACGTCAACAACGTCTCGCAGCAGATGTATTTCGACGTCGGGAAGATGGACTACTACGACAAGGTCCTCGGGGCCGATGCCCTGTTGGGCGACCTGCGGATCGTCACCGTCTCGACCTCAACCTCCTACATGGGTCAGGTGCACATGACCGATCCGGTGCGCATCACCACCACCTGCGAGCGGATCGGCACGAAGAGCCTCACGCTGCTGCAGCAGATGCTCGTCGGCGACGAGGTGCGCAGCGAGAGCCGTTCGGTGATGGTTGTCTTCGACTTTCCGAATCAGAGCAGCCGGCCCGTCCCCGACACGTGGCGCGAACGGCTGCTGGCCGAATAGAGCGGCAGCCGGCCGTCGCTGCGCAGCGGCGGGAAATCCCCGCTGCGGGGAAGTTGCATGCCCGGGCGGCGAGCGTGCCGACGCCGGGGATGATGCAGGCCGTAGCTGTACCCGACGGCCACCAGAACACCCCCCGCCAGGAGCAGCCCCGCAGCGGTCAGATTCACCGCATTGAAGTGGGCCTGCCCGCGCGTGACGGCCAGCAACCCGGCCGCAACGGGCTGAATATAGCGGTAGAGGGCCGTATGGATCGACGTGAGCTTCTCCGTCCCGCGGTAGAGCAGATACATCGGCAGCACGTTGCCCGGGATCAGGACGTAGGCCAGTTCGGCCTGCGCCGACAGCGGGAGTTGCAGCAGCCGGTCCGGGGAGAGCTCCCGCCCGAAGAGGGGCGCCGTTACGGCCAGCCCGACGACGTAATACCACCCCATGACAACCGTTGTTCCGTGGCGTTCGAGCTGCGGTTTGATCAGCACCGTATTGGCGGCGATGGCCGCAACGGCCAGCAGCACGAAGAGATTCCCTTCGGCCTGGCTGCCGCGCGTGAGTTCGAACCCCTGATTGAAGAGCAGGATGGCGGCCCCGACGAACGAGAGGAGGATTCCGAGAATCCGCCCCGGCAGATAACGGTGCGGATGCAAGAGGTGGTCGAGCAGCAGCGTCAGGGCCGGACCGAGGGTGGCGATGACCGAGGCGTCGATCGGCGTAGTGGCCGAAGCCCCCTTGAGCAGCAGATACATCCACCCGTAGATGACCAGCAGCGAGACGAGCAGAATCCGCCCCGCATCGCGCCATCCGAGGTGCCACGCACCGCGTGAAAAGAGGGCAAAGGGGACGTAAAAGAGGGCGGCCGAGAGGATCTGCAGCAGGAAGATCTGCCGGAAATCGAGGTAACGGGCCGTCAACGAGACATAAAACGAGAAGTTCGCCCCGAAAAGCAGGTTGGCGAAGATCAGATCGAAATGGTAATGCGTCTTTCCCACGCAGGGCTTCCCGGCAATTTTCGCACCGAACCCGGTTGGAACCTGACCGGGAATTGCTATATTTGGTCCCGAACCCGAACCCAAACCGGAACGACCATGCGCCGTATCATCTTTCTGCTGGTTCTGACGGGGCTCACGCTCCCGTCTTTCTCCGTGCCCCGGGGCACGGAAGCCGATCCCGAACCCGGCTATACCATCGATTCCCGCTATCGGCCGACCGATGCCCCCGCAACGCCCGACGCCGTCCGCAAACGGTTCGATCCGTGGCAGAGCCGCCACGAAATCACCGCATCGGTCGGACTCTACACCCCATTTCAAGGGGAGAGCGGAGGCGCTGAGGAGTGCTTCCGGATCGACTACTCGTCGTTTGGATACAATCAATTGGGATTCCGCGCCGGGGTTCTCTATACGCCCCAACTGCGCGGTCTTGAACATGCATTCGGCCTTCCGATCCACATTGTCTGGCGCTCGTCGCTGCGCGGCCGCGAACGATGGGCCGAACGATGGCCCGATGCCGCCGTGTCAACCATCGAGAATCGGGGGAATCCACTGCCGGGGCTGCTGTTCATCCTCCTGCCGCAGCGCATCGAATTCGGTGGAGGCGTGACGCCGGGCTGGATCTTCGGTCGCCGGACAATCCACTACTCGTGGCGTCCGGGGCAGAACAACGACGAATGGCTGGAGACGGGGATCCTTCGCCACCACCCCTTCACCCTCACGCTCGATGCGGAGATGAAACTCACCTACCGCATCTGGCGTTTCACACTCTCGCTCACCCCCGGGGTTCACTACAGCCTGACCGACAATTTCCGCACCTGGAGCTCCGCGTCCGACCGACAGACCGATCCGGGCCGCTGGTATTTCAGTTTCACGGGCGGTCTGGGTTTCCTGTTCTGACCCGGGGCCAATCCCGACTGCGGATTTATCAGGAGTTCCCCATCCGGCTGCCGATTGCGGCACCATTCGGACCGCTTCCCTGTTCAGCCGCAAAAGATCGCGCAGTCCCGGCCAATTCCCGGTCAAACGCAACTCATTGTGCCGCCCTAAGCAGCTCCCGCTCGGCCGCGAAAGATCGCGCAGTCCCGGCCGGCCACAGCTCACTGCCCGGCCTTGACCAGTCCGCGTTCGGCCGCCAGGCGCTCCATCAGTCCGTAGGCCGCCTCGTATTCGTTCGGGATCTCGCCGTCGAGAATCGCATTCTTGATCACCTCCTTGATCTCGCCAATCACCCGGCAGGGGCCGATGCCGTAGGTCTGCATGATGATCTCGCCCGTGATCGGCGGCTGGAAGTTGCGGATCCGGTCGCGCTCCTCGAGATCCTTCATCTTGCGGCGCACCAGTTCGAAATTGGCCAGATAGCGCTTCACCTTGGCGTCGATGCCCGAGGTGATGTCGGCCTCGCAGAGCGTCATCAGCGACTCGACGTCGTCGCCCGCCTCGAAGAGAAGCCGCCGCACGGCCGAATCGGTCACCAGATCCTCCGAGAGGATGATCGGACGCAGGTGGAGGAAGACGAGCTTCTGCACGAACTTCATGTGCTCGTTGAGCGGCAGCTTCAGCCGCCGGAAGATCTCCGGCACCATCTTCGAGCCGACCACCTCGTGGCCGTGGAAGGTCCACCCCACGCGCGGATCGTAGGCCTTGGTCAGCGGTTTGCCGATGTCGTGGAGGATCGCCGCCCAGCGCAGCCACAGGTCGTCCGAACGCCGCGCCACGTTGTCCAGCACCTTCAGCGTATGGTAGAAGTTGTCCTTGTGGGCATGTTTGCCGCGGCGCTCGACCCCCTTGAGGTTCTGCATCTCGGGGAAGATCAGCTTCAGCAGCCCCGTCATCTCGAGCAGTTCGAAGCCCATCGACGGCACGGGCGAGGCAACGATCTTGTTCAACTCGACGATGATCCGTTCGCGCGAGACGATGCGGATCCGTTCGGCGTTGCGCGCAATGGCGTCGAAGGTCTCCTCCTCGATCGTGAAGCCCAGCTGCGTGGCGAATCGCACGGCCCGCATCATCCGCAGCGGATCGTCCGAGAAGGTGATATCCGGATCGCACGGCGTGCGGATGATGCAGTCCTCCAGGTCGGACATGCCGTCGAACGGATCGACCAGCTCGCCGAACGTCGCCGCATTGAGCGACCAGGCCATGGCGTTGATCGTGAAGTCGCGCCGCCGCTGATCGTCCTCGAGCGTGCCGGGCGAGACCTCCGGTTTGCGCGAGTCGCGCGTATAGGACTCCTTGCGGGCCCCGACGAATTCGACCTCGATGCCGTGGGCGCGGACCATGGCCGTGCCGAAGGTCTTGAAGACCGAGACTTTCGTATGCAGCTCGCGGCCCAGCGCCTCGGCCAGCGCGATGCCGCTGCCGACGACCACCACGTCGATGTCCGTCGAGGGGCGTCGCAGATAGTAGTCCCGCACGTAGCCCCCGACGACGAAGGCCCGTACCCCCTGCTCGTCGGCAAGGCGCGAGATTTGTCGGAATATCGGATTCGAAAGCGGCACGCGGTTACTTTACATGGATTTTGATCGCATCCCGCCACACCAGGTATCCCTGGCCCGTCAGGTGCAGACCGTCGTTCGTATAACGTTTGTCGAGTTTACCGTCGTGGTCGGCCAGCGCCCCCCAGACGTTGAGATAGGTGACCCCCTTCTCGTCGCACAGCGCCTCGAGCATCTTGTTCGTCGGGACGATCAGCCGGGCATGCTCATAGTGGCCGCGGTACTTCGTGAAGTCCTCGCCGTTGACGGGCAGGATGCTCTGCACGTAGATCTTCGTCCATTTCGATTCGCTCTGGAAGCGGTCGATCAGCCGGGCGACGTTGCGCACGATCTCCTCGGGCGAGATTCCGGCGGCCAGGTCGTTCGTGCCGATCATCAGGAAGAGCTTCTTCGGGTGGGCCACCAGGATCGAGTCGAGCCGGTCGAGTAGCCAGCCGGAACGGTCGCCGCTGATGCCGCGGTTCTTGACGTGGCGGTTCTGGAACAATTCGGCCCATTCGCAGCCGTCGGTAATCGAATTGCCCAGAAAGACGATGTCGCTCGAATGGAGCGGCAGCACGTCGAAGAGGCTCCGCCGCTGGTAGTTGTATTCGCTTTGGGCCAGGGCCGTCCCCGCGACGAGCAGGGCGGTGAAGAGGAGGATCAGGCGTCGCATCACCGTACGTTTTTAAGTTCGCGCAGATAGAGCTCCACCGTATTTTCCAGCCCGTAATAGAGGGCATCGCTGATCAGAGCGTGGCCGATCGAGACCTCGTCGGTCCAGGGAATGCGCTCGACGTAGTAGCGCAGATTCTCGAGCGAGAGGTCGTGTCCGGCGTTGAGTCCGAGCCCCTGCCGGCGGGCCTCCTCGGCGGCCGCCACATAGGGGGCCACGGCCCGGTCGGCCCCGTGGGGATATTCGCGGGCAAAGGCCTCGGTATAGAGTTCGACACGGTCGGCACCGCACGCCGCGGCACCGGCCACCATCGCCGGATCGGGGTCGACGAAGATCGAGACGCGGATGCCTCGTTCATGGAAACGGGCCGTCACCGCGGTCAGGAACTCACGGTTGGCCAGCGTGTTCCATCCGGCATTCGACGTGAGGGCGTCGGGAGCGTCGGGGACCAGCGTCACCTGGGCCGGCGCCACCTCCATCACCAGATCGACAAACGACGGAATGGGATTGCCTTCGATATTGAGTTCGGTGGTCAGTTCGCGCTTCAGGCCGCGCACGTCGTCGTAGCGGATATGCCGCCCGTCGGGACGCGGATGGACCGTGATACCGTCGGCTCCGAAGCGCTCGATGTTGCGCGCCGCCAGCAGCACGTCGGGAAGATTGCCGCCCCGCGAATTGCGGATCAGGGCAATCTTGTTGATGTTCACACTCAACTTTGTCATAATTTTCAATATATTTGCAACATATAGCGCCAGCCAGGTGCGGGCCAACCCGAAAACTTCGGTTTGATTTGCCGCAGCGCCCGCCTTTTCGTATATTTGCGTCACCATGCCGTGCAGGTACGGGAACCGACCCCCGAGAGGGTGGATCCGGAGGCCTTTCCGGCGTGGTAAAGTTACTTATTTTTTCGAAACTCCGCCGATGAAAATCATACTTTTTTCCCGGCCTCTGGTCGCCCAGACCCCCGACGAGATCCGCCGTCTGTTCGAGGCCGTACGCCACTACGGCTCCGACTACGCGGTCAACGAGGAGTTTGCGCCGCTCGTCGAGGAGGCCGTCGGCCAACCGCTCCCGCCCGAAAAGATCTATCGCCAGCACGTCGGACAGCAGCCCCCGCAGACCGTCATGGTCTGCTACGGCGGCGACGGCACCCTGCTCGAAGGGGTGCACCGTCTGTGCGGCGCCCCGATCCCGGTCATGGGGATCAACGCCGGCCACCTCGGATTCCTCACCAGCGCCCCCAAGGCCGGTCTCGACCAGCTCTTCGAACGCATTGCCGAAGGCGATCTGCAGACCGAACCCCGTTCGCTGCTCCGTGTCGAGGGCGACTTCCAGCAGCAGCCCGACACCCATCTGGCCCTCAACGAGTTCACGGTCCAGCGCCAGGGCGCCGGGATGATCTCCGTGGAGACCTACGTCGACGGACAGATGGTGGCCACGTACCACGGCGACGGCGTCATCGTCTCGACCCCCACCGGTTCGACGGCCTACTCGCTCAGCGCCGGAGGCCCCGTCGTGGCCCCGACGTGCCAGTGTCTCGTCCTCTCGCCGCTGGCGCCCCACAACCTGACGATGCGTCCGGTGGTGATCCCCGACTCGAGCCGGATCACCCTCCACGTCCAGGCGCGGCGCTCCGAGGCGTTCGTCACCCTCGACAACCGTAACTATCCCGTTTCCCACGGCGCTACGTTCTCCGTGCAGCGGGCCGAGGAGACGATTTTTCTCGCCGTACCGCACAATATATCCTTCTACGACACGTTACGGGATAAGATGATGTGGGGAATCGACATCCGCAGTTAGGCCCGATGAATCATTTATCGGATTTTTCCAGCAGTTAACAGATTTTTTCCCTATATTTGTGCCCTATATGAGCGATCAGAAACGCATACCCCGACACGTCGCCATCATCATGGACGGCAATGGCCGATGGGCCGAACTGCGCGGCAAGGAGCGCTGCGAAGGCCATGCGGCCGGCGTGGAACCTGTCCGCGCCTCGCTGCGGGCTGCCGTACGCCACGGAGTGAAGTTCCTGACACTCTATGCCTTCTCGACCGAAAACTGGGGCCGTCCCGAAGCCGAAGTCGATGCCCTGATGGAGCTGTTCTGCCAGAGCGTCGTCCACGAAACCCCGGAACTCGTCCGGCAGGGCGTGCGCGTACGGATGATCGGCGAACGCAGCCGCTTCTCCGAAAAGGTGCAGCAGGCCCTCGTCTCGATCGAAGAACAGACCGCCCGCGGCGAGGTCCTCACGCTGATCCTGGCCCTGAACTACTCCTCGCGCAGCGAAATCACCCGCGCCGTCCGCAGCCTGGCCCGCAAGGCCGCCGCCGGAGAGCTCGACCCCGAACAGATCGGCGAAGAGACCATCTCCGCCGCTCTCGATACGGCCCCCTATCCCGACCCCGACCTGATCGTGCGCACGAGCGGCGAACAGCGACTGAGCAACTTCCTGCTCTGGCAGGCCTCCTATGCCGAACTCTGGTTTCCGGAGGTGCTCTGGCCCGACTTCACCGAACGGGAGTTCGACCGCGCCATCGAGGAGTATGCCCGGCGCGACCGCCGCTTCGGTCTGGTGAAAGGCAAATGATGTATCCAAGTAAGTTTGTTTGACAATAGACTATAGATGAACGATTCCGGTAAGATATTCCTGGCAGCGGCACTCCTTACGCTCAGCTGCACGAATATATTCGCCCAAGAGCCGAAGAGCGGGACCATAGAGCCTCAGGACTCCACCGCAGAGGCCCGCCCCGCCTTCCCCGAAGATGCTCCGATGCTCGGCACCGGCGGAGAGCCCAAACGCTACTACATCCGCAAGATCAACGTCCACGGCGTCAAATACCTCAACCCCGACGTACTGAAATCCTCGGCCGGTCTGATCGAGGGGGACTCGATCTACCTGCCCAGCAACTTCATCGCCAACGCCATCACGCGCTTCTGGAGCCAGCGATTCTTCTCCGACGTGAAGATCGGTGCCGAGATCCAGGGCGACAGCCTCGATCTGGAGGTCTTCCTCAAGGAGCGCCCCCGGGTCTACAACTGGGCCTTCCAGGGCATCTCGAAGGGCAAGCAGAAGGATCTGCTCGAGAAACTCAAGCTCAAGCGGGGCAGCGAACTCTCGGATTACGTCATCGACAAGAACAAGAAACTCATCCACGACTACTGGGCCGAAAAGGGATTCCGCAATACGGAGGTCGACGTGCGCATCGACAACGATACGCTGCGTCCGGGCCAGGCCGTCAACGTCACCTTCCTGATCGACCGCAAGGAGAAGGTCAAGATCGGCGCCATCAACTTCACGGGCAACGACCAGTTCACCGACAAGCGTCTGCGCCGCACCTTCAAGAAGACCCACCAGAAGTCGATCAACATCTTCAAGGGCACGAAACTCAACGAGAGCGACTACGCCACGGACAAGGAGCTGCTCATCGACTTCTACAACTCGAAGGGATACCGCAACGCCACGATCATCCGCGACTCGATCTACCCGATCAACGAAAAGCGGCTGGGTATCGACATCGAGGTGTCGGAGGGCAACAAATACTACATCCGCAACGTCTCGTGGGTGGGCAACTCGGTCTACGAAACCGATGACCTGCAGCGCATGTTCGGCGTCAAGAAGGGCGACACGTACGACAAGAAGTCGATGCAGAAACGCCTCGGTATCGGCAAGGAGACCAACCCCGAGGAGATGTCCGTCTCGTCGCTCTACCAGAACGACGGATACCTCATGTCGCAGATCGAACCCGCCGAGACGATCATCGCCCCCGACTCGATCGACATCGAGGTGAAGGTCTTCGAGGGCAAGCAGTTCACGATCAACAACGTCGGCATCTCGGGCAACCAGCGCGTCGACGACGAGGTGATCCGCCGCGAACTCTACACGCGTCCGGGCGAGCTGTACAACCGCTCGCTGCTCATGCAGACCATCCGTACGCTGGGCTCGATGGGCCACTTCAACGCCGAAACCATCATGCCCGACATCAAACCCGTCTCCAACGAGCTGGTCGACATCAACTGGCCCCTCGAGGAGCAGGCCTCCGACCAGTTCAACATCGCCGGCGGCTGGGGTTCGGGCACTTTCGTGGGTTCGGTCGGCATCACGCTGAACAACCTCTCGGTGAAGAACTTCTTCAAGAAGGGCGCCTGGCGTCCCTACCCGATGGGTCAGAACCAGCGGCTCTCGATCTCGGCCCAGACCAACGGTACCTACTACAAGGCCCTCGCCCTGAGCTTCACCGACCCGTGGCTCGGCGGCAAGAAGCCCAACTCGTTCACCTTCTCGGCCCACATCTCCGAACAGAACAACGCCTACTATGTCTGGCAGACCGCCACGCAGTACTTCCGTACGTACGGCGTCGCCGCCGGTCTGGGCAAGCGTCTCAACTGGCCCGATCCCTACTTCACCTTCTATGCCGAGGCCAGCTACGAGCGCTACAACCTGAAGAACTGGACCGGATTCGTCGTCGAGAACGGCAACTCGAACCTGCTGTCGCTCAAACTCGTCTTCGGCCGCAATTCGGTCGACCAGCCGATCTACCCGCGCCGCGGTTCGGAGTTCAGCGCCTCGGTACAGGCCACGCTCCCCTACTCGCTCTGGGACGGCAAGGACTACCGCGAACTGGAGCGTATCGCCAACAGCTCGAGCTCCTCTTCGACGGAAAAGGCCATCGCCAACCAGGAGCGCTACCGCTGGGTGGAGTTCCACAAGTGGCAGTTCAAGGCACAGTGGTTCCAGGGATTCCTCAAGAACTCGAACCTGGTGCTGATGCTCAAGGCCGAGATGGGTTACCTGGGCAGCTACAACAAACACAAGGTCTCGCCCTTCCAGCGTTTCGAAGTCGGCGGCGACGGCATGTCGGGATACAACATCTACGGTATCGACATCATCGCCATGCGTGGTTACGAGGACGGCGCCCTCGACCCGACGAACTTCTACTCGTGCGGCTACAACAAGTACACCGCCGAGCTGCGTTACCCGGTGATCCTCAAGCCCTCGTCGCAGATCTACGTGCTGGGATTCCTCGAGGGAGGTAACGCCTTCGACTCGTGGGAGGAGTTCTCGCCCTTCAAGATCAAGCGTGCGGCCGGTTTCGGCGTGCGACTCTACCTGCCGGTGGTCGGCATGCTCGGCATCGACTGGGGTTACGGTTTCGACCCCCCCGCCAACTCGACGACCAAGAGCGGCAGCCAGTTCCACTTCGTCCTCGGTCAGCAGTTCTGATCGGTGCGACCGCCGCAATAAATCCGCAAAAAAGGAGTTATATATAGGACAACACCCCCGGGAAACCGGGTTATCGAACACCTAAAATTTCAAACCATGAAACGGCTGATTCTTTTAGCAGCAGCACTGCTCACCACGGGAGTCATCTCGGCTCAGAATTACATAATCGTCAACAGCGAGAAGATCTTCAAGTCGGTCGACGCCTACAACGAGGCCATCGAATCGCTCGATACGCTGGCCAAACAGTATCAGAGCCAGGTCGACGCGCGGTTCGCCGAGGTGGAGACGCTCTACAACACCTACCAGGCTCAGAAGGCTTCGCTCTCGTCGACGACGCGTCAGGCCCGCGAAAACGAAATTCTCGGCAAGGAGAAGGCCGCACAAGAGTATCAGGAGAGCCTCTTCGGCAAGGAGGGTACGCTGATGAAGAAGCGTGTCGAACTGATCACGCCGATCCAGAAAGAGGTCTTCGCCGCGATCGAGGCCTACGCGAAGGAGGTAGACGCCGATCTGGTGCTCGACTCGTCGAACAACCCCACGCTGCTCTACAACAACCCCGCGGTAGAACGGACGCAGCAGATCATCGACCGCCTCAAACAATAAATCCGACATCAAAACATTAACGAATAAATCTATGAAAAAAGCTATCAAATTAACCCTTGCAGTCGTACTGTTGATGGGTTCCACGTCGCTCTTCGCCCAGAAATTCGGACGCATCAACACCCAGGAGATCATCATGGCGATGCCCGAAACGAAGACCATGCAGACCAACATGGAGGCTTATGCCAAGGAGCTCCAGGACAACATCGAGACGATGAACGTCGAGTTCAACACCAAGTTGCAGGACTACCAGAAGAACTACAATACGCTCAACGACATGGCCAAGGAGATGAAGGAGAAGGATCTGAGCGATCTGCAGGCCCGCATCCGCGAATTTCAGGAGCGCGCCCAGCAGGAGTACCAGAAGAAGCAGAACGAACTCCTCGCCCCGATCGTCGAGAAGGCCAAGAACGCCATCGACAAGATCGCAGCCGCCGGCGGCTACATGTTCGTCTTCGACACCTCGACGGGTTCGCTGGCCTACTTCGACGAGGCAACGCTGACGGATCTGGCTCCCGAGGTGAAGAAGGAGCTCGGCATCACCGATGCCCCCGCCGCCGCAACGCCGGCTGCCGAATAGGACAACCGTCGGAATTGAACCAATGCAACAGGCGCCGCCCCCGAAAAGGAGTTTGAAGTGTTCGATAGGTCCGGAGGATAGACTATTTTCTGACCTTTTTCGTTATAACAGCATAACTATTTTATTTCGAACACCTCAACACGAAGAGTTTATGAACAGAGAGATTGCAGAAGCCCCGATCACCCGCTTTACACTTCAGGAGCTGGTCGCCATGGCCGGAGGTGAAAATCGTCCGGGCCTGATGGGCGAGTGTATTGCCGCCAGCACGGAATCGCGCATGGAGACCTTCCGCTTCCCGTGCCGCATCAATGCCTTCATCATCGGCGTGGGGACCGAAGGAGAGTCCACCGGACTGGTCAACCTGCAGGAGTTCCGCATCAAAAAGAATACCATGTTCATCTACGCGCCGAACAGTATCCTGCAGGCACAGTCGGTCGAAGGGCTCAAGGTCCACAACATCGCCATAACGCCCGACTTCATGAAGCGGATCAACATCGATACGAAACATCTGTTGCCGCTGATTCTGCAGTTTTCCGCCTTTCCGTGTCTGGAGATCTCGCCCGAAGAGAGCCAGGCACTGCGCAACTTCATTGCACTGATCGAACAGGAGAGCCTGAACCGCGAAAGCGAATTCTCGGCCGAGATCCTCGGAGGGCTGATTGCCGGAACCATCTACAAGGTCGGCGAGATCCTGCAGCACTACCTCTCGGAGCACCCCGAACTCGAAAATCCGACCCACAACCGGGCCAAGGAGTACTTCACCCAGTTCACCCAGCTGCTGAGCGAACACTACAAACGCGAGCGAAGCGTTGGTTTCTACGCCAAGCAGCTGTGCATCACGCCGAAGTACCTCACCACACTGATCAAGCGCGTGAGCGGGAAGTCCGTTTCGGAGTGGATCGACAACTTCGTGATTCTCGAGGCCAAGACGCAGCTCAAGTATTCGAACATGAGCGTGCAGGAAATCGCCTACTACCTGAACTTCCCGAATCAATCCTTCTTCGGCAGCTACTTCAAGCGCAATACGGGCATGTCGCCGTCGCAGTACAAGGCCCAGCAATAGGCCGAGGAACAGGACGAGACAGAACGAGACAGAACGAGACAGGACGAGACAGGACGAGACAGGACGAAACAGGACGAAACGGGACGAAACGGGACGAGATAGGACGAGACAGGACAGGAGGGAGGGTTCCCCCACCGTCCGGCGGTCAGGAATCGACATGTTTGGAACCGTTTTTTACAGGCGGGCGATGGTTTAATCGCCCGCTTTTTGTACCTTGCAATGAAATTCCGGACCGACGTCAGATCGTGAGAAAAATCTTCAAACATACGTTTCGACTTCTGCTCGCCCTCGTGGGGGTGGTTGTTGCCGGCATCGCACTGCTCTACGTGCCGGGGGTGCAGGATTTCGCCCTGCGCAAGGCGCTGGGACCCGTCTCGAAAAATCTCGGCATGGAGCTCACGGTCGAGCGGCTGCGGCTGCGGTTCCCGCTGCACCTCACGATCGAAGGGATCCGGATCGTCGGAAACGATGCCGCGTCGGGTGAGGCCGACACCCTGGCCGACTGCCGAAGCTTCGTATTGGACGTCGATCCGTGGCCGCTGTTCCGCGGCGAGGCGGTTGTCCGGAGTCTACGGATCGACCGTCTGAAGACCAACTACCGGGATACGCTCTCGGGATTCGGGCTGCACGTGGCGGCCGGACATCTCGGCGTGGAGCAGATGCGGGCCGATCTGCGCCGCGAACGGGCCTCGGTCGGAGCCCTGGCCCTGGAGAGCACGGCTATCTTCCTGCAGCCGGGAGCTGCAGCCGAGGTTGAGCAACCGGACACAACGGCCCCGCTGCGCTGGGCAATCGACGTGGCACAGCTCGCGATCCGCAGCACCCGATTTGCCATGGGCGCGGACGAAACAGCACCGGAACTGTCGGCCGAGGTGGCGGCAGGGACGATCGAAGAGTGCCGGATCGCACTGGAGAGCCAGGAGATCGACGTCCGACAGCTTCGGATCGACGCGGGCGCATACACCTACCTGACGGCACCGGAGAGCGCACAGACGGCTGACGAAGCGAGGCTGACAGCTGCCGGCACAGGAACCGACCGCGGGGCCCGCAACGAAAAAGAGACCCGCACTGCCCGCACTGAAAAAGGGACTCGTGACGAAAAGGAGACCAACGACGCAAAGGGGGCCCGCACTGAAAAGGGGGTACCGGAGACTGACAGTCCGGAGCCCGACCGCGACGGGGCCAACAACGAAGCGGGCACGCCCTGGAGCATCCGGATCGGTGAGGTCGCGCTGAACGACAACCGGATTCTCTACGGCACGGCCGGCCATCGCCCCGCAGAGGGGCTCGATCCGGCCCGTCTGGAGCTGACACACGTCGATCTGCGGATCGACTCGCTCTACAACCGAGGCAGCAATCTCGCATTGCAGCTACAGCAACTCGCCTTCCGCGAACGCTGCGGGCTAACGGTCGAACAGACCCGGGGGTCGTTCACGATGAACGAGGCGGGAATCGCCCTGCGGGGATTCGCGCTGACGACCGCGGATTCACACCTGCAGGCCGATCTGGAGGCCGGAGGCGGCATCCTCCGGATGGAACCTGCGACTCCGCTCCGGGCCGATCTGCAGGCCGGGATCTCGACCCGCGACCTGAAGCGGATCGCCCCGACGGCAATACCCGCCCCGCTCGACAACCGACGACTCGGGCTGCACCTCTCGACCGAGGGGACCCTCGAGGAGCTCGGCCGCATCGGCGTAGAACTCACCTCGCCCGGCCACCTGCAGCTGACGCTCGACGGCAAGGCCCGTTATCCGCTCGACCCCAAGAGGTTGGCAGCATCGGTCGGATTCCGGGGCGAGCTGCGTGATCCGGCCTTCCTGCTGGAGATCCTTCCCGATACGGCACTGCGCCGCCGCGTGGGACTTCCGCAACGAATCGCGCTGCAGGGATCGGCCTCGGCCCGAAACCAAAGCTATTCGCTCTCGTCGGTGCTCCGTGCCGGAGAGGGGCGGATTACCCTCGACGGGCGCCTCGAGGAGCCGCGCCAACGTTACGAAGCCACGATCCGCTGCGACAGTTTCCCGCTGGGGAGTTTCCTGCCGAAGGATTCGCTCGGGCGGCTCGACCTGCAGCTCACGGCCCGCGGCGAAGGGTTCGATCCACTGCTGGCCTCAACGCAAAGCCGGATCCAACTGGAGGTCGACCGGGCGGAGTATCGCGGGCACGACTTCGGCGGTCTGGCGCTCGAAGCCGCACTCGAAGAGCAGCACCTCACGGGACGCCTCACGGATCGCGATTCGGCCCTGCGGCTGGCCCTCGACCTGGAGGGGCGGCTGACCCGCGATTGGCAGCAGGCCCGTCTCCGGGGACGCATCGGATGGTTCGATCTCCAGGCGCTGGGGCTGATCGGGGAACCGATCGGCGGCCTCTTCGATCTCGATGCCGAAGCCCTCACGGCCCGCAACGGACGGATGGCCGCCCGTGTGGCACTGGACAGCATCCGGATCCGCGACGGAGAGGAGATCTCGACGATCCGTCCGACGAGCGCCGCCTTCGCGACCGATTCAGCCTCGACACGTGCCGAGATGCAGTCGGGCGATCTGCACCTCACGTTCGGCACGCCGCAATCGCTCGATTCGCTGCTGCAGGCCCTGCCCCGCGGCATTGAGGCGCTGACCCGCCAGATCCGCGAGCAACGGCTCGACATGGACTCGCTGAAACCCGCCCTGCCCGACTTCCGGCTGCAGCTCACCGCCGGGCAGAACAACATTCTCAACAACTTCCTGCGTACGAAACGCCTGGCTTTCCGGCGGCTGGAGATGCGCGGGGCCAACTGCGACTCGCTGCCGCTGGCCCTCGGCATGCAGATCGAGGGGCTGACGACCAGCGGCTTCCGGATCGACACCGTCGGGATCTCGCTGCTGCAGGAGGGGCGCCGGCTGGGATACGCCCTACGGGTGGCCAACGCCCCGGGCAACCTCGACCACCTGTCGGCTGCCGGCCTCCGCGGCTCGCTGGTCGAAAACACCGCCCGCATGGAGCTCTACCAGCGCGACAGCCGCGGCCGCACAGGGTTGCGTTCGGAACTCGACGCCGCATGGAACGATTCGCTCGTGCGGGTGAGCCTCGGCGCCGATCCGCAGTTCGGGTTCGAGCCCTGGACGGTCAACCCCGGCAACTACCTCGTCTACCGTTTCGACCGCCGCCTGCAGGCCGATCTCGACCTGCGCCGCGGGGCCCAACGCTTCGCCCTCCACTCGCTTCCGGCCCGGGACTCGATCCCGGGCATCCGCCTCGAGACGGCCGGGCTGGGTATCGCCTCGATGCTGGGGCTGCTTCCCGCGGCCCCGCCGGTCGACGGAGCGCTCGGTGCCGACCTCACACTGGGGATGGCCGCCGATACGCTCGGAGTGCGGGGCATCGTCTCGATCGACAGCCTCACCTACGACCGGCAGCCGTTCGGCAACCTCGCGCTCCGCGCCCGCTATGCCCAGGGGGACCGCCTGCAGGCCGAAGCACACCTCCTGCTCGATTCGACGATGCTGCTGTCGGCCGCAGCCTCGATTGACCCGGCGGCCGCAGAGGAGCTCTCGGCCCGGATCGACATCCCGGGACTGCCGCTGCAACGGCTCAATCCGCTGCTGCCGGCCGATCTGCTCCGCCTCTCGGGCGAACTGACGGGCGGCGTGCGGGCCGAAGGGTCAACGGCCCGTCCCCGGATCGACGGAGGGCTCCGTTTCGCCTCGACCGCTCTCCGCGTGCCGATGATCGGCACGACGTTCCGCCTGGCCGAGGATACGATCCGCATCGACAGCAGCCGCCTGCGCTTCGACCGCTACGCCCTGCTGGCCCCGAACCGGCAGCCGCTGACGATCGACGGCGAGGTCGACCTCTCCGATCCGTCGCGCATGACGACCGACCTGCGGCTGCGGGCCTCGGACTTCCAGCTGGTGAACGTCCCCCGCAAGGAGCGCACGACGGTCTACGGCGAAGCCTACATCGATCTGAATACCTCGATCCAGGGTCCGGTCGATGCCCTTGCCGTGCGGGGGCGCGTCGGGCTGCTCGGCGGTACGGATATCAACTACGTCATGCAGAGTTCGCCGGTCGAGGTGCGGCAGCAGTCGCAGAACGTCGTCTCGTTCGTCTCGTTCCGCGAACTGGACAACCGCGAGGCCTTCGAGGAGCTGCCCCCCGTGCGGATCGGCGGGATGAACATGGCGCTGAACGTCGATATCAACAGCGACGTCAAGGCCGCCGTCGACCTCTCGACCGACGGCAGCAACCGCATCGACCTGCGCGGCGGCGGAAACCTCACCTACACGATGAATCCGCTGGGCGACACGCGTCTCTCGGGGCGCTACCTGCTGACGGGGGGCACGGTGTGCTACAACCCGCCGGTCATCGCGCAGAAGCTCTTCCGCATCCAGCCGGGCGGCTACGTCGAATGGCTGGGCGATCCGGCCGACCCGTCGTTCAACATCACGGCCGTGGAGAACGTCCGCGCCAACGTCTCGACGGACGGCGACGAGAGCCGTCCGGTCAACTTCAACATCTCGATCAACATCCGCAACACGCTGGCCGACCTCTCGATCAGCTTCGACCTCTCGGCCCCGGAGGACCTCACGATGCAGAACCAGCTTAACTCGCTGACGGCCGAACAACGCGCCAACCAGGCGATGAACCTGCTGATCTACAACACCTACACGGGCCCGGGCACCACAGCCAAGGTCAGCACCGAGAATCCGCTCAACACCTTCATCCAGAAGGAGCTGAACCAGTGGGCGCAGAACAGCCTGAAGGGGGTCGACCTCTCGTTCGGCATCGACTCCTACGGAGAGGACGATCCCAACGGACAGCGGACCGACTACTCCTACCGGCTGTCGAAGAACCTCTTCAGCAACCGTATCCGGGCGGTCATCGGCGGCAAGTTCAGCACCGATGCCGACCCGTCGCAGAACCTGCGCGAAAACCTCATCGACGACATCTCGATCGAATACATGCTCGACAAGCGCGACAACATGTATATCAAACTCTTCCGCCACACCGGCTACGAGAGCATCCTCGAGGGCGAAATCACCGAAACCGGCGTCGGATTTGTCATCCGCAAGCGGATCTCGCGGCTGGGCGACCTCTTCCGCTCGTCGAAACCCCGGACCCAACGGACCGAAAAACAGAAAGACCATGAAGAAGACGATGCTCGATAAGGCGATGGTGATCCTGGCGGGGCTCCTGCTGCTGGGCGGCTGCTCGACGACGCGCCGCATCCCCGAGGGCGAGGTCCTCTACACGGGGGTCCGCCACCTGCGGATCCTCCCCGATTCGGGGGTCGTCGTCTCGGCCGCCGCCGAGGATGCCGCCCGCGAACCCCTCACCGTCGCCCCGAACAACCCGCTCTACGCCCCCTGGGTGCGGACCCCCTTCCCGCTGGGGCTCTGGGCCTGGAACTACTGCTACACCCCCCGCGAAAAGGGGTTCCGCTACTGGTTCTACCGCCGGCTGGCCAAGGAGCCCGTCCTCCTCTCGAAGGTCCAGCCCGGACTGCGGACCCAGGTCGCCGTCCAGGCCCTCGAGAATTACGGATACTTCGGATCGCGGGCCTCCGACTCGCTGCGCTACCGCAAGCAGGGCCGCAAGGCGAAGGTCGACTACACGCTCCGCGTCGCTCCGCCATGGTTCTACGGCGAGGTCACCTACCCGAAGACCGACTCAACGATGGCACCGCTCATCAATTCGCTGCAGACCACCTCGCTGATCCGCCCCGGCGCGCAGTACAACCTCGACACCCTCACGGCCGAACGCCAGCGCATCACCACGACGCTGCGCGACCACGGCTACTACTACTTCCGTCCCGACTACCTGTCCTATCTGGCCGATACGACCCTCGAACGGCGGCGCGTCGCCCTGCGGCTGACACTCAAGCCCAACCTCCCGCCGATGGCGCTGAAGCCCTACCGCGTGGGCGAGGTCACCGTCCGGCTGCACAACCTGCGGCCCGGCCCCACAGACACGCTCCGCATCCACAACGCCACGGTGATCGCCCAGCGGCCGCTGAAGCTCCGCCCGCGGGTGCTGCGCCGCGCCCTGACGCTCCGCCCCGGCGAGCTCTTCACGGTCGATGCCCAGAACCGGACCCAGACCGAACTCAACAAACTGGGCGTCTTCCGTTCGGTGAGTCTTGCGGTCACGCCGCTCGATTCGCTCCGCGGAGGCGACTCGCTCGACGTGGCCATCCACGCACAGTTCGACTACCCGCTCGAGGTGGCCCTCGAGACCGACGTCACCTCCAAGTCGAACAGCTTCCTCGGGCCGGGAATCGCCCTCAAGCTGAGCCACAACAACCTCTTCCGCGGCGGCGAACGGCTCGACCTGAAGCTCAACGGATCCTACGAGTGGCAGACCGGCAACAAGAACTCCGGCGGCCACACCTCGCGGCTCAACTCCTACGAGGTGGGGCTCAACGCGACGCTCAACCTGCCGCGCCTGCTGCTGCCCACGCGGTGGGTCCGCCGGCTGCGCCGCCCGGGCAGCACGACCTTCCAGCTGGGGGCCGATCTGATGAACCGTCCGCAGTTCTTCCACCTGGTGGCCTTCAGCGGATCGGGCGGCTACCGCTTCCAGAGCTCGGACTACAGCCACCACGACCTCACGGTCTTCCGCCTGACCTACAACCGTCTGCTCCACACGACCGCCAGTTTCGACCAGACCATGGCCGAAAACCCCTCGATCGCGATGAGTTTCCGCAACCAGTTCGTCCCCTCGATCGGCTACACCTACACCTTCGACCGCAGCTACGGCCCAACGGCCAACCGCCGACTCTACTGGCAGAACAGCTTCACGTCGGCCGGCAACCTGCTGGCCGGGATTCTGCGGGCCTGCGGCGAGCGGCAGCCCCAACAGCTCTTCGGCAATCAGTTTTCGCAGTTCGTCAAGGAGGTCAGCGAGCTGAAGTTCTACCACCGCATCGGCCGCCGCAACAACTGGCTGGCCACACGGCTGCTCGTCGGCGTGGGGTATGCCTACGGCAACTCCGAGGTGATGCCCTACAGCGAACAGTTCTACATCGGCGGCGCCAACAGCATCCGGGCCTTCACCGTGCGGTCGATCGGACCGGGCAGCTACCGTCCGCCCGCCGACGACAGCGACGGGTATCTCGACCAGACGGGAGATTTCAAGCTGGAGGCCAACATCGAATACCGTTTCGGGATCATGGGCCGGCTCAACGGCGCCCTCTTCCTCGATGCCGGCAACGTGTGGCTGCTGAAGAGGGATCCCAACCGCCCGGGCGCCGAGCTCAAGGGGCGCGGATTCTTCAACGAAATCGCCCTGGGGACCGGCTTCGGACTGCGTTACGACATCAGCTACCTGGTGATCCGCGCCGACCTCGGCATTGGCATCCACACCCCCTACCCGAATCCCGACAAACGCGGCTACTACAACATCTCGAGTTTCAAGGACGGACTGGGATTCCACCTGGCCATCGGCTACCCCTTCTGATCCCCGACGTTTCCGACCCCGACGCGGCGTGCAAAGGGCATCTTCGCGGAGTCCGGGCCGTCGGGTCCCGGCATGAAGACGTGGGATGCAAAGGGCGTCTTCGCGGAGTCCGGGCCGTCGGGCCCCGGCATGAAATTGAACTGGCTAAAAAATCGAATCGGCTAAAAGGGATAACCCACCCCGAAATTGAGCGCCGTATTCTTCCACTTGAAGTTGTGGATCCAGCGCTCGCCGGCCGGATTGTTCGGGTTGTGGAGCTGAATGCCCCAGTCCAGACGCAACACCGCGAACTTGATGTCGAAACGCAGGCCCAACCCCGTGTTGAAGCCCAACTGGCGGTAGAAGCGGTCGAAATGGAAGACGGCATCGTCCGAATACTCCTTCGGATTCTGGCGGATGTACCAGATGTTGCCCACGTCGAAGAAGGTCGCACCGTGGATCATGCCCCAGATCGGGAAGCGCAGCTCGAGGTTGGCCTCCAGCTTCACGTCACCCGTCTGCACCGGGTAGTCGTTGCGCGGATCGGGCACCGAACCCTGTCCCAGCGTCCGGGGCGTCCAGCCGCGCATGCCGTTGCTGCCGCCGCAGTAGAACTGCCGGTCGAAGGGCACCGACTCCGAATTGCCGTAGGCCATCGCCACACCGCCGTAGAGGTGGCCGACCAGCGCCGTGACATCTCCCAGCATGATCTTGCGGCTGATGCTGAGGTCCGTACGGAAGTATTGCGAATACTGGATGCCGAAGATCGTGTAGTAGTCCTTGCCGGCGGCCGGGGCGAAGAAGGCGTGCTCGACGGCATCGATCAGGTTGCCCGCCGTCTCGGCATTGAAGCGGATCGTCGTGGCGTTGCCGCCGAAGTTCTTGCGCTGGTTGTTGTAACTGTAGCTGAACGACAGCCCGCCGATGAACTGCGTGCTGAAACTGTTGATCAGATACTTGTTCTGCGTGCTGCCCAGGAACTGCGGGTCGACCGGACGCGTCATGTCGATCACGTTGATGTCGACGGGCCGCAGCGAGAAGGTCGAATAGCGGTTGTTGGTCCACATGTAGGTCAGACCCGCACTCGAGAGGGTCCGCGCATAGTAGGGCCGGTCCTGGAAATTGACCGCCACCTCGATCTTCGTCCGCGGCTGGTTGACGTTGCGGAAGCGCCGCACCCGCCACGGTGCCAGAAAGCGCGGGAAGGTCAGACCCGTATTGATACCGAACTCCGTCGCGCGCTTGCGCAGTGCGTCGGGGGCCTTCATGAACTCATATCCGGCCGTGAACGAGAGGTCGAACGATTCGGCCCCGCGGAAGATGTTGCGGTTCTGATAGCCGACCGTGGCCTTCAGCCCGTAGAAACTCGACGTGGTGCTCCCCTCGACATCGACCTTGACACTCTGGCGGAGTGTCGGCGTGCAGAGGATGTTGCACGTGAGGTAGCCCTCGCGCGTGTAGAGCGTCTGCGTCGAGTCGGACGAGGCTCCGATGTAGGAGACATAGTCGGTCGAATCCTCCCGCTGCGGCATCTCTTCAAAGGCAATGCGCGTACTCTTGAAGTAACCCAGCGACATCAGATCCGCATAGGCCCGGTTGACCTGCGAGGCGTTGTAGACATAGTTCGGGTAGAGCGGGACCGACTGCCGCAACACCCGCGGACGCAGATTCGGACGCTTCTCGTAGACGATGTTCAGACCCCGGTAGGAGAGCGTATCGAGCCGCTGGAGCAGCGTCGTGTCGTTGCGGATCTCCGTCGGGTCGAAGTCCGGGAAGATGTTGATCCGGTCGAGACGGTAGACCATGTTGTTCTCCATGAGGGCCTTGCCGCGCTCGTCGTAGCCCGACAGATACTGCTTGACGACCACCTCCAGATCGACCTCGCGGTTGCCGCCCAGCGTATCGGCCAGATACAGAATGTTGTTGACCGAAAAGTTGTAGTATCCCCGGTCGCGCAGGTAGGAGGTGATTCGTTCCCGCTCGGCGTCGAGCACCGTGACGTCGTAGATGTCGCCCCGCCGCAGCAGCGTCTGCGCCGTATCGGGCAGCACGATCTGCTCGAGGAACTTGTCGTGGAAGCGGTACGAGATCGAATCGATGCGGTAGGGTTCTCCCTGGTGCGTCGTGTAGATGACCGTTGCCCGCCGACGGCGCGAGGTGGTGTCGATGCGGAACGTCGCCCGCGAATTGAAGAAGCCCTTCGAGTCCATGTAGACCTTCAGGTTTTCGGCGCTCTTCTGCGTCAGGCTCTGGTCCAGCAGCACGGGTTCCTCCCCGATCTTGCGTTTCCACTCGTTCCAGCGGTTCTCGCGGTCGGGATTGGCCTGTTCGTAGAGCCAGACGTAGAAATTAGTTCCCAGGAAGCGTTTGTTCGGGGTCTGGCGGATGTATTTTTCGAGTTCCGACGCCGTGATGCGCTCCTTGCGCGGAGCCGACCGGTCATCCTCGATCTTCACCTTCTGCAGGAAGTAACTCCCCTGGGGAATGTGCCGCGTGACGCTGCAGGCCGAGCAAACGATGCCCAGCACCGCAGCAAACCCTATGCGGCACCATCGACGCACGGCCGATCAGTGATTGTTGAAGAAACCCTTCTCCTTGAGCAGGGCCAGGTAGGACTCCGAGATGGCCAGATTGTCGCGCCGCACGTAGCGCCGTTCGGTGAAGATGCGGGCCAGATTGGGCAGTCCGTTCTCCTCGAGCAGGCGTTTCGTCAGCTCCGACTCCTCGCGTTCGGCCCACAGTTCGTCGATCTCGGCGGCCGTGTAATCCGTATATTTTTCGTAATGCACGACGGCCTCGAGCGGCAGGCGGTCGGTCAGTTCGGGCGACTCGTCGGGATAGCCCATCACCACCGTTGTCAGCGGGATAACCCCCTTGGGGAGCTCCAGGATCCGCGAAATCTCGCCGGCGGTGTAGATCGTCGTACCGAGCACGCAGATACCCAGTCCGTGCGATTCGGCCTCGATGATCAGGTTCTGCGTGGCAAGCAGGGCATCGGTCGAGGCGTTCAGGAACCAGGCGAAGTTATCGTAGGCCGGGTCGGCATCGCGCTGTTCGCACCACTGGGTGAAGCGGTGGACATCGGCGCAGACCGTCACCAGGCAGGGGGCCTCGGTGACCATCGGCTGGTTGAAATGGCACGGAGCCAGTTTTTCGCGGAGAGCCTTGTCGCGGGTGACGATCAGCGAATAGAGCTGCATGTTGCCGCACGTCGAGGCGCGGGTGGCAGCTTCGAGACATTCGCGCAGCACCTCGGTCGGGATCGGTGTCGGGCGGTACTTGCGTATGGAACGATGCTTGAAAAGCACACTTTTCATGGAATGGAGCATTAAAAAAAACTTTCACACAACAAAACATCCGCGATCGGCAAGATTCGTCATTTTGGAAGCGGATATTTTTCACAAAAGTAGCAAAACTTTTAGAAGTTTTACTATTTTTGTCCAGGAGAAACCGTCACAAACCTCCGAGGGGGAGTGAGCGAACGGGCGCCGCGGTTGACCGCAGGGCGGCCGGGCCGAAATAGCCGGGCGCAACGCTTAACCGGAGGCGGCCGGGCTGAAATAGCCGGACGCAATGCTTGATCGGAGAGTTGCCGGGCAAGAGTGCCGATGGTTGCAACGGAATGCCGATTGCCCCAAACAAAGAGCAGGAACGGAGACTCCACAAACAGATGAAGTAACGGATGAGACCGGAAGTCGGAATGGAAACGACTGCGGTTCACCCACCAAGACAGGAAGAGCAACACGTGCAAACGGAATTTGCCAAATACGAAGGAGCCGGTAACGACTTCATCCTCATCGACAACCGCGAGGGACTCTTTACCCCCCGCCCGGAGTTGATTGCGCGACTGTGCGACCGCCACTTCGGGATCGGAGCCGACGGACTGATGACCCTGGCCCACAACGCCGAAATCGACTGCTCGATGCGTTACTACAACGCCGACGGTTCGGAAGGCGAGATGTGCGGAAACGGCGCACGCTGCTTCACGCTCTTCGCCGAACACCTCGGGATCGGCGGCGAAACCAAATTCTTTGATGCCGCCGACGGGCTCCATACCGCCCGGATCCATCGCACCAAGGGCTTCACGGGAGAGATCGAACTCGGGATGATTGCCGTACGCGAAATCCGCGAAGGCGACGGCTGGTGGTTCCTCAATACGGGAGTTCCCCACTACGTGGAGTTCGTCGACGATCTCGACACGGTCGATGTCGTGGGCCGCGGCCGCACGATCCGACACGATACGGCCCGTTTTCCGCAGGGGACGAATGTCAACTTCGTGCAGATAACCGGATCGGGCGCCATCAGGGTACGCACCTACGAACGCGGCGTCGAGGACGAAACCCTCGCCTGCGGAACCGGTGCTACGGCCGCAGCCATCGTCACCAATTTCGTCCACCAGCCCGAGCGGCTCCGCTATGCCGTCACGATTGCGGGCGGAACGCTCTCGGTACGATTTTCGCATGAACCTCAAACGCAAATTTATACGGACGTCCGCCTGACGGGTCCCGCACGCCGGGTCTTCGGCGGGATGTTCGACAGCGAAAATTTCTAATACCCAACCATTTCCATTTTCCACCCATGAAAACACAAAAGGGAATCCGTGAACACGACACGGATGAACTTCGGAAAGCGAAGCGCCTCGAACCGATGCGCAAAAGCGGCAAGGAGCGTCATACGCTCTACAGCAAATTCGACGAGGAGGACGAAGACGACTACCGCTCCTATGCCAAGCGCGAATCCGCCCTCGACTACCTCGATGACGAGGAGGAATAATTCACGGTATCAATGATCGAAAAATTCATCATGGCGGGGCCTACGGCTCTGCATATCTGCGACTCCCAGCAGGGCGACGCCTGCATCGTTCTGCTGCACGGCTATCTCGAATCGATGCTGGTCTGGGAGGACTTCGTACCTTATTTATATAAGGAGGTGCGTGTGGTAACGCTCGATCTTCCGGGACACGGCATTTCGGTGGTCCAGGGCGAGAAACATTCGATGGAATTTCTGGCCGATACGGTCGCCGATGCACTCCACGCACTGGGGATTTCCCGCTGCACGCTCGTCGGCCACTCGATGGGCGGTTACGTGGCGCTGGCCTTCTGCGAACGCCACCCCGAGATGCTCGACGGACTGGTGCTGCTCAGTTCGACCCCGAATCCCGATACGCCGGAGAAGGCCGAGAACCGCCGTCGCGAAATAGCACTGGTCAAGGCCGGGAGAAAAGAGCTGCTGGCTCGGGTAGCCCCTGCCGCCGGCTTTGCCGAGGAGAACCGCGACCGGATGAAGGATTACATCGAGGATCTGACCGAACAGGTCTTTGTCACCGAGGATGAGGGCATCGTGGCGCTGCTCAACGGAATGATCGATCGCAAGGATCAGAACGAGATGCTGCGACAGACGAAGGTCCCTGTACTCTTCATCCTGGGGCGCAAAGACAACTATATTCCGACGGAAGTAGCCGAAAAGATGGTTACCAACCACCCCGAGGCACGGATCGTATGGCTTGAGCATTCGGGTCACATGGGATTCCTCGAAGAGCCCGAAGCGACGGCCAAAGCGCTGCTGGAATTCGTCTCATCGGTAAGCGGGACGAAGACAGCCGAGAAATAGGATTCCAAACAAACAATCTATCGAAAGGGCCGGGAAAGTTCCCGGTCCTTTTTTGTATCCAGCCGAAGAAGCGAACCGAACTGCCCATAATCTTGTTCGCAATAAGGAAAAGAGCGTCAGAACAGCATACAAGACTTCCAGTGAGACCAGGATAGCAGAGCAGATCTGCGAGCTGAACAGGCCACCGGGCACCCCTCAGCGCGAAGAAGCCCCTTCTGGGGTAGTGTTTCAAAAAGTGTGTCTGGATAGGAGCCTTCAGATTCTTCAGATATGCAAATATAGCGATTCTTGTTTTCAGATCCACACGCCGCGGCGTGTGGATCTTATTTTTGTGTTATAGTCTTCACTCGGGGAATAATTCCCGATCCAGGTCGATCCGCGGCACCGGCCTCAGATAGGATTTCTTAT